>FWPU01000329.1_pt1 | contig 126688 bp, 104 predicted proteins | sample 2228361 | NCBI WGS metagenome assembly FWPU01 (sample SAMEA103939777, study PRJEB20133) | metagenome | reverse complement strand
GGGTGATGGCGGCGGCGAGGGCGCCGCTGGGACCGGCGCTGGTGCCGGCGGGGGCCATGATCTCCCAGAACATGGTGTGGTTGTAGTGGCCACCGCCGTTGTTGCGTACGGCCGTGCGGATCGCTTCCGGCACCCGGTCGAGGTTCGTAATGAGATCCTCAATGGACCAGGTATCAAACTCCGTGCCTTTGATGGCGTTGTTGACGTTGGTCACGTAGGTGCCGTGGTGATTGTCGTGGTGGTAATGCATGGTAGGTGTGTCGATGTACGGCTCAAGTGCGGAGTAGTCGTATGGAAGCGGTGGAAGCTCAAATGCCATCGCTTGGATTCCCTCCTTTCAACTGACTGCCGAGTCGCCCCTCGCGACCTGCTGGCTCCCCCAGGTCCAGCCGCGGCCACTATTCGCAAGAAAACATACCAGAAACTCACGTGATGCGGCGATTGTAGAGAGATGACGCCGTGTCGCTCTTGCGGGACCGCCGCTCAGGCCCAGCTTTCGTATGGCCGTGGATCCGTTTCCCAATCGCCGACGGTGGCGCGGTCATCCTCCGCTTCCTCCAGGCGGGTAAATTGGGCTTGGCGGAACTCGTAGAGGGCTGCAGCCCGTGGCTCGCCGTCGAGTCGAGCGAGCCGGATAATCTCATCGAACGCGGTCTGAACGTGCTCGGCATCGCTCGTGTGCTCATCGGCGCGGCGCCAGTTGAGGAAGTTGATGTAATACTCGGCGGCCGCCAGAGGATCACCTTGCGCCTCAGCGATGGCCGCAAGGCGGGTGGTTGCCGCAAAGATCAGATCGGGGTCGTCAAGTTGGTAGCCAGCGGCAAGAACTCCCTCCCACAGGACTTCGGCCAGCACTTCATCGGCTTCGTCCGCGAGCTCTGCAAGCTCCGCCCGCGCTAGCGCCCGTTCCTCGTCATTGCTCGACAGCAAAAGCGTATGGACGGACTCAATCAAATCGTCCTTCAGACGAGGCTGACCAATCCGGCGGGCCAGCCAGGTAGCCGTTTGATCGACGCCTTCAAGTCGCGCGGCCTCCTCCCACGCTTCCCATCCCTGGAGCAGCGCGGCATCGAGCCGGGGATTGACGGTGAACGTCAAGGGCTGACCGTTCGGACGCATGGGCGCAACAATCACCTCTTTCTATCCCGCAACACATCTCCTATCGAGCGGCGTGAACCGGCACGCGGAGTGGAGTCTAACAAACGGCTACGGGATCGGCGCATACGCAGTCAGACCTTGGTGTGGACACCGTGTCAACCAACAGTTTCGTGGGAGCGGGAGGAAAACAAGATGCGTGAAAAGCAAAGCAAAGGACTTGACAGGCGGCGATTTCCCCGGTAGCGTATGGACCATGGAAACGCAGAGCGTGCCAGTTGTAGGTAAGCACGAACACACCGCGCCATCGGCGGCGCAGTGCTGGTCGTGGTTCTCCTTTACCTACTACCGACCCCCCGGCGGCGCTGGCGGGGCGTGAGGCGCTTGTGCGATAGACACGCTCTCGTACTAATCAGCGACGTCGGGGACCGAGGCCAACCGCCTCGGTTTTTTTGTTGTCCGAAGAGGCTATCCGGTCACGGAGAGGAAAGGAGACGTCCATGCTTATCCATGTCGCCAGCGATGCTCCCGGCTCGACTATCGCAGCGCTGCTCGGAACCGCCGCTCAACTCGGGATAACCGCCCATACCCTCCCAGATGGGCGCGGTGGCACGGTCATCGGCTTGGATGGAGCGCTGCCGCAAGACACCATTGCTCTTCCTGGTGTGTCTCGCGTTCGCTCTCAGCACAAACCCTATATGCTTGCTAGTAAGGAAGCCAAAGAACGGACCGTCGTGCGCGTCGGGACGGTGGAGATTGGGGGTAATCAACCGGTCCTGATCGCCGGTCCGTGCGTCGTGGAAGGCCGGACTGAGATTATCGAGGCAGCGCGTCAAGTGAAAGCGGCAGGCGCTCAGATGCTCCGTGGAGGCGCCTTCAAGCCGCGAACGTCTCCCTATGCGTTCCAGGGCCTTGGCGAGGAAGGACTTCGCTATCTCGCCGAAGCGCGCCAGGCAACCGGTTTACCCGTTGTTACCGAGGTCATGGAGCCCGATCAAGTGGATGTGGTTGCTTCCTATGCTGATATGTTGCAAATTGGCGCAAGAAACATGGCGAATTTCCCGTTGCTGCGGCGTGTTGGTAAGGCTGGCAAGCCAGTATTGCTTAAGCGAGGGTTCTCAGCGACCGTCGAAGAATGGTTGATGAGCGCGGAGTACATACTGGCCAGCGGCAACCCCAACGTGGTGCTCTGTGAGCGGGGAGTGAGGAGCTTCGACCCGGCGGTCCGCTTCAGCCTGGATCTCAACGCTGTTCCGCTCGCTAAGGAGCTGACGCACTTGCCCGTCATTGTAGACCCAAGCCACGGGACCGGGCGGCGGTCGCTCGTGGCGCGGATGGCACTGGCTGGCCTGGCAGCGGGAGCCGATGGATTGATCATTGAAGTGCACCCAACGCCAGACCAGTCAAAATGCGACGCGGCTCAGACAATCTCACCCCATGAGCTTGCGCGTATTGCTCTCCAAGGGGCGGCCCTGTGGGCGGCGCTGGCTGATGCGCCGGTGAGTCACTACCTGGAGCCGATCGCACTTGTCTCCGCGTGAATGCGAGCGTGCGCGATTCCCCGTAGACTTACGAAGGGTGAGATACCATGCTCACCGAAGCGTTGTCTGACCGGGGAGTACCGTGGCTAGATGGCGGGCGTGCCAAGGCTGGGAGACCTGGCAAGAGCATTTCCTGCTCTGCTCAGTCTGACACGGGAAGATGCTGGTTCGACAGCGCCGCATCCTTGCTGCCGGGAGCGAGTTGGGGAATCCGGCAAGCTGCTAGCAATGGCCGCCTGCGGCGCTATGCAAACGGGGCGAGCGCTCGGCTCGCGGCTCCACCCATTGACATAACGACTAAGCGGAACATGTGCGTATGACACGGACTGGTGATGGAGCAAAAGAAACATTCGTCATTGCGACGGCTGGTCATGTTGATCATGGAAAGTCGACGCTTGTCCGGGCTCTGACGGGCATTGATCCAGACCGGCTGGCGGAGGAGAAGGCCCGGCAGATGACGATCGACTTGGGATTCGCCCATGTTGATCTGCCAAGCGGCAGGCGCGTAGGGATCATTGACGTCCCAGGGCACGAGCGGTTTATCAAGAATATGCTGGCAGGGGTCGGGGGCATCGACGCGGCGCTGCTCGTTATCGCCGCCGACGAAGGGCCGATGCCGCAGACGTATGAGCATCTGGCCATTCTTGATCTGCTGGCGGTGACCCAAGGTGTCATTGCGCTTACCAAGCGCGATCTGGTCGATGACGACTGGCTTGCCCTCGTAACCGAGGAGGTGCGTGAAGCGGTTGCGGGAACGTCGCTTGAGCATGCCACCATTGTGCCGGTGTCCGCGGCTACAGGTGAGGGATTGCCACAGCTTGTGGATATCCTGGATACCACGCTCCAAAGATCGCGTGCAGCCGCAGGCAGCGCAAAGGCCCGCCTGCCCATTGACCGGGTTTTCACGGTCAGTGGTTTTGGCACGGTCGTAACGGGCACGCTGCTTGGAGGGGTGCTGATCGCCGGCCAGGAAGTCGAGGTGATGCCCCAGATGCTTGCGGCTCGCATCCGCGGGCTGCAATCGCACGGCAGGAAGATCGAGCGCGCTATTCCCGGGTCGCGGGTAGCGGTCAATATTGCTGGTGTGTCCGTTGATGACCTCCATCGAGGCGATGTGCTGGCTGAACCTGGGTTCCTCCGGCCGACGCAGCGGTTGGATGTTCAACTCAAGCTGCTGGCGTCCGCTCCGAAACCCTTGGAGCAGAACGATGCGGTCGATTTCTTTACCGGGGCGAAGGAGGCGATGGCTTGGCTCACGCTGCTCGACCGGGAGCGAATCGAGCCGGGGGAAAGCGCCTGGGTGCAACTGAGATTTCGCGAGCCACTTGTTGCCGTTCGGGGCGACCGGTTCATCATCAGGCAACCCTCCCCAGGGGTCACGATTGGCGGTGGGATTATTGTTGATGCTCACCCACCACGCCATCGCCGGTTCCGACCGGAAGTTGTGAGTGCGCTGGAAACGTTGTCGCAAGGGAGCCCAGACGAGCTGGTGCTGCATGAGCTTGCGATGCAGCCGGTCGAGATTCGGGCGCTCAAGCGCAGCCTGGCGGCAAGCCTGACTGACCAACAGGTTGACGAGGCGCTTGCACAATTGGCCGCGGAGGGCGAGGTTCACGTCCTGGGCGACGGGGCAATTCGCCCCCAGGCGTTCGTGGTTGCGTCGGCCGCATGGGCGGATCTGCGGGATCGGATCGTCGCCGCGCTTGCTTCCTACCATGAGGCGTATCCGTTGCGGCGTGGCATGGCGCGGGAGGAGCTGCGGAGCCGGCTTCGGTTGGCCAATGGGCGGGTCTTTGACGAGGTTGTGCTGGCCGCGGTGCGAGAGGGGATTGCCGCGGACGATGGTGCGACAGTCCGCCTTCCTCAGTTCACGGTCGCGCTCGATCCGGCGCGCCGGGCGCTTGCCGACCGGTACCTGGCGGCGTTAGAAGCTTCCCCGTTTGCCCCGCCACCGCCTGCCGAATTTGGCATCGACGCGGAGACGTTGGGGGCGCTGATTGATTTGGGTGAAGTTATCAAGGTGGCTGACGGGGTTGTTTTTTCAGCCCCGGCCTTTGCACGGCTGGAGCGCGAGGTTTTGGACATACTGGACCGCGAAGGGCGGATAACGCTCGCTGGGTTCCGTGACCATTTTGGTACGAGCCGGAAGTATGCCCAGGCAACGCTCGAGTACCTCGATCAGCGACGGATCACCCGACGGGTTGGCGATGAACGGGTTCGCTATATCGGAGCTGGCGCTGGCGTTCCCTATCGCGGCGAGGGAACCTCATGAGCGCCGGTGTGATACGCCTGGCTCGGCTAATCGGCCCGCGAAGGCATATGTTCCTCTCACCGCATTACGACGACATACCATTGTCGTGCGGAGGCACGGTGTCGATCCTGGCTGAAGCGGACCGCCAGGTGGAAGTTGTGGTCATCTTTGGCGCTCCCCCGGCTCCGGATCAGCGGCTGAGCGAGTTTGCTCAGGAGCTCCACCGCCGCTGGGGCGTTAGCGTTGACGATGTCATCGCCCGGCGCCGGGCGGAGGAGGAAGCAGCGGCCACGATCTTGGGGGCGCATGTGTGCGTGCTCGAATTCGCGGATGCCATCTATCGTGGTCAACGGTACAACTCGGAAGAAACGCTGCTTGGCGAGCCAGCGCCGGATGAGCGTGACATGCCGGCTCGGATCGCGGCCCAGATCGCGGAACTGGCTACCCCGGTGGGATCTGTGCGCTTCTACGCGCCGCTCAGTATAGGTGGGCACGTTGACCATCGCTTGGCCTTTCGCGCCGGTGTGCACCTGGCGAATGCTGGCGCCGACGTCTGGTTTTACGAAGATGTACCGTATGTGGTCCGCGCGGGAGCGCTGGAGCGGCGTCTGGGGGAGGGGACTGAGCCGGTCTCGCTGGTCGGGGCTGTGGCAGTTGCTGAGGCATGGGAGCGAAAGCTGGATGCAATCATGGCCTACCGATCGCAAATCGCAGCGGTGTTTGACCGGATTGCTGAGGGAACAGACCGGCAAGCAATCAGCGATGTTTTGCGTCGCTATGCCGTAGCGGCTGGCGAGGGCATCCCTGGCGAGCGGTTCTGGCGGCTGAGCGGCCGGCAGGCTGGACAGGAGGAAGATCCAAAAATGCTTGTCCGGGGGTATTGACAAATCGTCAACGGCCTGATACAGTGTACGTACTGAAGCGACGGGAGCCGCGCAAGCGGCCAACTGGAAGAATCGGAGTAATCCAATTCGACCGGTTGCAGGACAGAATGCGACCGAAAGGGCCATTTTGTCCTGGGGCGCAGGATCCGCTCGACTCCGCGCCAAGCCTGTCGAGCAGCCCGGGGAGATCATCAGACGGCAACGTCCAATGATCGACCCTGTGGCGGGAACGACAAAGCCGCTCGCTGCGTCGTTCCGGGTCCGAGCACCCGCGCAACGGCAACGTTCGCGGGGGCCAGCACCCAGCCACACCGGCAGCCTCTTCGAGGAGCCGGTGGGTGGCCCGAAGCTTCAGGACGTGGCGCCGACGACTGCGAAAGCGGTTGTCGGCGTCATTTGTTTTTGGTGACCGAAGTGACCGAGCATAGCGATGCGCTGGTCAACAATGCCTTGCATACGGTGATCCTCGCGCATCTTGCTCAAGCGTCGCACCGATCGCCACCAACGTGGTAAAGAGAGATCCCTCGCTTTGATCGGGATGATCCGAAGCGCGGTGATTCAATCCGGCGTAGCGCTTGAGCAACGCGGCCTAGCGAAAGATGCGGACCAATATGTCAGTCGGCTTGAAGGCATTGACTGGGTTCTGGTCTTGTGGACAGGCGGTTACCCCGATGATGGCATCCATTAGCGCGCGCAGAATGACAAAGTCGTTGCGCTCGGCGAGCGATTCCCTGATTTCGAGTTCTCCTCGCTGGAGGATCGAGACGTTCATGAACCAATTGATCGGGTCCGGGATGTGGTCATAGTCAATGCCGTATGGCGCGAGCGCTTGTGTCAGCGCTGCCCGACAGCTCGGGTGGTCCTCCAAACCATAATCGTCTTTGTAGCGACGCGGGTCGCAGGCCGCGAAGAGCATGTCATGACGTCCAACGCTATCCTCAACCAGCTCAAACATTGCGTTTCGCCGGTTGGAGTAAAGTGACATTCCTTTTTGCAGCATAATGGAGGAATTCTTTGAGCGCGTTACACCAGTTGAAAGATGCTCTACTGGATCATGCGCGTTGAATGCGACGAAATCTGAAACCTGTTTCCCCTCAACTGTGATGATTTGAATCAACTGGCCAGTCTGTACCTCGGTGCCGAACGCTTCACCGGGTTTGATCTGTCGCGCCTTGATGGCCATGCGGCCGAGCAGCACCTGACTCACGCAAGTCCTCTTTCTTCCCGAATCGACGTGGCGTCGCCGCGAGCACGCGCGGCGGATCGGAGTTCATGGAATGATACCGTAGACACTCGATGGTGCTCGTAGGCAGGCATTGATCGGGCTGATACGTGAGCAGGACACCCAAGATCGTCTAGGTAGCAGGCTGTGCGAGACCGGTTCGAGCTGCGCCCCTTGCGTGAAGTTGCGCTGCTGGCGCTGAAGTTGGGATTGACGGCGTTTGGTGGGCCAGCTGCGCATATCGCCATGTTGCGGCATGAGGTGATCGAGCGACGCCGGTGGATCACGGACGAGCACTTTTTGGATCTACTCGGTGCCACCAATCTGATCCCCGGTCCGAATTCCACGGAAATGGTGATGCATGTGGGGCACGAGCGGGCCGGGCGCTGGGGGCTTGTTGTTGCCGGAGTCTGTTTCATTACCCCGGCGGCATTGCTGACTCTCGGATTCGCCTGGCTCTATGTTCGCTACGGCGCAACACCGGCCGGAACCTGGCTCCTCTACGGGATCAAGCCCGTCGTGATCGCGATCGTCGTTCAGGCGCTCTGGAATTTAGGACGCATTGCCATTCGCGGATCCTCGCAAGTTGTCGCTGCGTCGGCAGTCCTGATCTTCTACCTACTTGGCGTCAATGAGATTGCGCTGCTCTTCGGCGGAGCGGCTGGGCTGTTCGCGGTCCGGAAGCTTGCGAACCCGACGTGGCGGAGCACTGGATCATTCTTTCTGCCGGGCTTGATGACCCGCGCGCTGCCGTTGCCGCTAGCCGTGATGGCCGGAGAGGTGCCGTATTCTGGCCTGCGCCTGTTCTTGACGTTCGTAAAGATTGGGGCAACCCTCTACGGATCCGGGTATGTGTTGCTCGCCTTCCTCCACAACGATTTCGTGGTGCGCTACCGCTGGCTCACCGATGACCAATTGCTCAACGCGGTGGCGGTCGGTAATGTCACGCCCGGCCCCGTATTTTCGACCGCGACGTTTATCGGCTACGTCGTTGGCGGATGGACCGGCGCATTGCTTGCGACGGTTGGCATCTTTCTGCCGGCATTCTGTTTCGTCGGTCTGACGCATCCGCTAATCGCGCGCGTTCGAGAGCACCCCTCGCTCGGACATGTGCTCGATGGCGTCAACGTCGCCGCGCTCGGACTCATGGCAGGAGTAACTGTGCCCCTGGCACGCGATGCGATCGTTGACTTGCCGACGCTCGGGGCCGCGATTGTGGGCGTTGTCATCCTCCGGCGGCGCCCGGTAAACACTGTCTGGATCATTGCCGGTGGCGCGGCATTGGGATTGCTGCGGTACGCCGCCGGTTGACAGTGTCGGGTTCCGCGAGACGGCCCAGCGTTCCCGCCTTAGGGCATTCTGATCGACAAACGGGACTATCTGGTCAGACCCTTTGGGCGAGTTCGGGGCTAGTATGGCGAGGGATGGAACGAGACGTCCATCCGCTTGGTGAGCATAGCGTCCATCAACGTGGACGGCGCGACCCTTGCACGTTCGGTACGGGGAGCCCAAGAGCGATGCATTTCCAACTGGCAGTTGTCGCACAGAGCTGGCGCCGGTCTTTCCGGTGGTTCGTTGCGATTGGTTTGGTGATTGCGGTTGCCGCGTCGGTGACCGGGACGGCTGGATTGGCGGCGAAGAAAGGGAAAGTGATTACGCTGGGCGAAAGCCTTACCGAAGAGCAGCGTCTCGAGATGCTTGAATATTTCAAGAAGGGACCGAACGACAAGGTCTACACCATCACCGAAGCTGAAACGAACGAGGCCATGAAAGGAATCCTCGACGACATCGGCCAGGGGGTGACTGGGGCATATTCTTCAACAGCGCTGACCTGTCGTGATCTGGGCGAGGGACTTGAGGTCAAGACACGCAACATCTCGCTCGTTACTCCTAGCATGTATGCGATGGCGCTAGTCACTGCGGGCATCGGTGATGCGACCCTGGTCGTCTCCGGTCCCCGTGATTCGAGCGCATTGGGTACGACGGCGCTGGCAGGTGTCTTCAAGACCTGGGATCTTGCGCCCTGCGAAAGCGGAAACACGACCAAAGAGCGACAACGCCTTGCCCTCGAGGAGCTGGCTCTCACAGTGGAAATTGGCCAGGCGATCAGCAGCTTTCCAGGCGCGACGGACGGGGTGCAACCGGCTGCAAACGTCATATTGGAAACGCAGAAGACAATCGTTGTCGAACGGCTGAAGAAAAAGAGTGATATCGACGCAGCGCTCCGCGCTCAGGAGACGGCGGCGGGTGTCGCTTTCCCGGAAGACAAGCGAGCTGAGCTCATTGACCTGTTTGTCCGGCTCACGAAGGCGGACATTGATTGGAGCACGTTTTCCGCAGGTTGGACAATCTCCTACGACGAATCCAACACGCAGATCACGATGACGGGCGAGGGCATCGCGATCCGGCGTGCCCGGCAAACTGCCACGGCCCAAGCCGCCGCGGCCAAAACTGCGACAGCTGAGGCGCGGCTAGCGCTCACCGCTACCGCGCAAGCTCAAGCGGGGCTGACAGCGACGGCCCAAGCTGCCGCCGCTACCGAGCAGGCCATCGCGGCAATGACGGCTACCGCTGCGGCGCAGCCGACCGCGACGCCAACGCCGTTGCCAACACCCACACCTGCGCCATTCGCCGTCACTGGCACCATCGCGCAGGTCGGGGACGGCAAGATCTCCATTAAGCCGGCGGGTGGGAAGGACGCGGTGACATACGCGGTTGATGCGGACGCGAGGGTGACCCGGGATGGTAAGCCGTCGCGTCTGGAAGCGCTCGCCAAGGGTGATTCAGCCACGCTGACGGTAGATGGCAATACACATCACGTGCGGGAGATTGCTGCCACGGCGGCGCCGGTAAGTGTCCTAGCGAGAATGGCGAAGCTGTGGTGGCTCCTGCCGGCGATTGGCGTTCTTGGTGGATTAGTCGTTGTCCGCGGCAAGATCGATCGCGACCCCTTCGTGGTCAAGCGCATCGCTGCGGCGTAGATGGGGCGATGATGGGGAGGTGACCGATGCGCCTGTTGTCGGGGGCGTCCGCGTCCCAGCAAACGAAAAAGCCGTCAGAATCAAGGCAAAAGCGGCGTGTGCAGGAAGAGGGGCCGGGCATTCCACCTGAGTTGCTGCTGCGACGGGACCATAACATTCGCTATGAAAGAAATGGCGCTGTGTATGCGACCGATGGCAAGGTGGGGACCCTCAAGAAGGTCGTGGTTGACGACGTTGCCGGCGAGGTTGAGGAATTGGTCATCGCTGTCGATGGTGAGCAGCGAATGGTGTTGTTGCCGCCAGAACTGGTTGATAAGACTGCCGGAAGCGCCGTATTTCTCACGATTAACCGGATCCAATTCGCTGAGCGAGTTGCGAGCGCGCCAGAATTCGACAAAAAGCGCTTTGCCAAGGTTGACGTCAAAACGCTACTGAAAACGCCACGGTCAGGGGCGCACAATCCGCGCCGGGCTGTGTCCAATGCCGGGAAAGACTTCATCGAGACGCCGAATGTCTCGCCGCTGAGCCGTTTGCAGCGCAAGTCAGATACGCTCGCGGCTGATTAGCAGAGCCGGAGGGCGCGTGCACGCTAGGGACCAGTGTGCATGCGGTGATCTCCCTGATCACGCCCGGGGATGCCTGCTGAGGCTCTGGTTCCCGTAGGAGGCACACAACGCCTCAGCAGCGTGCCGGGAGCTATTGTGACCCATGGCGCCGGCAGATATCGTCGATCATAGACCGGACCGATGGGTGACTTTGTAGACCGTGCGCAAATGCCCGACTCGCGGCGGCGCCGAGCAGTCGCTCCATCTCAGCGCAAAGCGCCGGAATATCGGTGACAGGCATGGCGCTCAACTGGTGCCGGCAACTCCGGAGTCGGTCTGCTTCGGTTGTGGCTAACCAGTTCTCGGCGATATCCGCGCAGGCATCGAATTCCTGCTGAAGTGCCTCGAGTTCCGCGCCGCGGAGGGAAGGCACCAATTCGAGGCGGGCGCGAGTCTGGTGGATTCGCGCTGCTGGCTCATCAAACAACTCGCGTATGAAGAGCGCCTCTGTAAAACGGTGAGAAAAGCGACAGATGTTGTAGAGCCGCTTGGCGACCGTCACGAAATCGGGAGGATGCTTGTGGACGTAGTGCGCGACCTCGCGCTCCATTTGGGCAAGATACTCTTCGACCGCCACGGATGTGAGCCCGAGCGTGACGGCCTTCGCGAGCGCAGCGCTTGAGGCATCCAAATACACCTGCTGGAAATCACCGTCAATGGCGCCATCCAAGCTCATGATCGAGCCGTCAGGTGCCTGCCAGGTTGCATCGATCACTTTGCTGACCCGGCAGGGACTCATCGGACCTCCGTCGTGAACAATCCAATCCAGCTTCGTGAAACCAGGTAACTTCGCTGCTGTGGCAAGGTCGATGGTGAGCCACGTCCCATCTGCGCGCTCGATGACACGGGCGCCTTGGGCCACCTCGGTGGGCGTCCATCTCAAGCTCTGCCCCTCATAGACGCCGAGCATGAGCTCTTCGAAGGTGAAGCCTGGAAGCGGGGCGGCGGCGTCAAGCGTGTCTCTGATGACATCAATCAGCATTTGGCATGCCTGGTCACGGGTGGGCGCGATAATGTGAATCCGCTCAAAGTAGTCGATATCCGACGGATATGGATTGGCGCGAGCGAGTGCCGCGCTCCCGGCGATGGCAAGGCCCGTTTGTATCGCCTCGGTAGGCCGTGAGGCGATGCGACGGCCAATGTCTCGGAGCCGGTCAGCCCACGCCGGGTCGAAGTCGATGAGTACCAACTCGTGGCCAGCAACGCCCGCAGTGCGTTCGTGCTGCCATTCTCCTGGAGCGGACATTGCCTCGATAACGGCATCGAGCCAGCGCTCGGATTGCTCCTGTTGAAATGAGACACCGGCCCGCTGGGCTGCCGCAGCCAGTGAGGAAATCACGTGATCAGAAAGCCGAATAGGGTTGGGTGCGGCTGGTAAACCCGTGGAGGTAGACGGAATTGTGAAGGGATCGTTGTCCATCGGTTACCTCGGTGCGTGAGTACACTCGGCTGAACGGGAGCGGCGCAAGTCCACGGGATACGAGTTTGCCGCACGTCACTGTTTCCGGCATCAGGCAAATTGCGTATTTCCTGGCACAGACGGGGGCAATGGTCGCAAGCGCAGCGCTGAGTAAAGGGGCCGAGTCCGGTTTCCCGTCATGCCATACTTATGCAAGTGATCCGTGAGTCGTTTGATCAAGACCGTGGGAAACGCTCCAGCGCATTCAAGGGATGGCACGACGCCGTGGCTGGTGTACGCCGAGAGGAGATGCCTGATGATCGACAGATGCCCAAACTGTGGTCAATCCGTGCGGCCCACTGCTCGGTTCTGCACGAGCTGTGGGTTTCGGCTGCCTGAGCAGCCAGCCGAGACAGCACAGCCGGCCGCTCGTTCGCCCTTCGAAACGACGTCTACTGTTTCTCCCTGGTGGCGGCCGAGCCAGCAACCCGAAACGCCTGCCGAACGAGAAGCTGAGCCAAGCCAACAACCAGAGAGTCAACCAGCGCCTGTTGCCGGGGAACCGGCTGTGACAGCCGAGGGAGCGCCCACAGCGCCGAGCGAGCTGGAAGTGGAGGCGCCCCAAGCTTCATCTGCGGAGATTGCCGGTGAAACGCTCGAAGCAGAGCCGGCACACGGAGCCGTACCGTCCGGGCAACCGCAGGCCCCCCTCGTGGAGGAATTCGAGGCGCCTCCCGTTGTTGGTCCAGCATCGTGGGAGGAGACCGTGGCGGCCGTGGCAGCGTTGCAGCAGCGGGAGGAAGCGCCTGCTCCAGTGATTCCCGGACCGCTCGAAGCCGGCGCTGGCGAGCCTTTGAAGCGTGCCGAGGAGTTGCTGGATCAATTGCGCGCATTGCTGCCGCAGCTTGCCGCACGCAGGGAAGTTACGGTCGATCCCGAGGTTGTGGCTGCCGGACTGGAGGCGGCGCGCGAAGAACTGGCAATGAAGCGAGCGACGTTCGATACCTTGGGGGAGGTGGCGGAGCGTGCGCGGAGCCATCCGCGTGATCTTGATGTGATGCTCGATCTTGTGGCCAGGGCAGGGGACATCATCGAGCTGAAGGCGGCATACACACGTGCTCTGGCGGCAATTGATGATGCGCTAGCGGAGTTGCGCAAACACTAGGTCGTTGCTGCTGTGCCAGGTGAGATGTGATCACTCCAGAGTAGCCGGGGGCAGGCGCTCTCTCCATGCGTACCAGGCATGGCCCTGCATAGAAGAGGCGGCCAAACACGCCCGTTTCCCGGCTTGCGATGGTCCGTCTACGGGAAAGGAGGCCACGATGCCAGCCAATCGCGATGAGGTAGGCCGGCGCGTGCCAGCCGGAGAAGACCAGGGCATCGCGGCACAGTTTTCTGCGCGCGACATCGCGACCGCGTTTCAGGTCGATATCGAGCGGGTGCGGCGCGTCATGAAATGGGATCTCCGTCTGGACCCGGATTCATTGGTTGACTCGCGAACGGCCCAGCAGTTAGCGGAAATCTTGCTCGCCGACAAGCCTTTGGACCGGCGGGAAGCGGCGCTGATGGAGCTTGGCGCCTTCACACCCCGGCCTGATGTCGAATTCGGCCTTGGTGATGCTCCTCTCGGAGAAGAACGAGACTGGCTGAAGCGGAGTGCTGGCTCAGCCTGACCGCGCGGATTGAGCAAACGGAGTCTGTGCACAGCGGTGTTGGTATTGCCGCTCATGCTGCCGGAGGTGGCGTGACCTCCTCAAGACCGTGGAGCGCGCCGAGCTAGCTGCGCCACTTTTTCAAGAAACAGGAGCACGTCAAACGGCTTTTCAAGCCAGCCGTCGGCGCCGATTCGGGCTGCCTTCTCCTGTGCGCGGCCATCTGCCGTGAGTACAAGAATCGCTGTGGTTGCGCGCAATCCGCGGCGTTGCAGCTCAGCAGCAAAGCCAAATCCATCCATCCGCGGCATCATCAGATCTAGGACGACCACATCGGTGGTACCCGCCTCGAACCGCTCGAGTCCTTCGAGGCCATCAGTTGCGGTAACAACGTCATAGCCATCGAGCTCCAGCAGTTGCCGGAGCGTTTCCCGCAGTCCGAGGTCGTCTTCGATAATAAGAACTCGCTCAGTCATCAGTCGGCGCCGACGCTGGCACGAGGGGGAGAGTGACGATTGCGGTTGTTCCGCGGCCGGGCTCACTTGCCAGGGTGATGCTCCCGTGATGCGCTTCGATGATCACACGCGCAAGGTAAAGCCCCAGGCCGAGGCCCGGATAGTGGGAGGCGGAGACGTTTGAGCCGCGAGCAAACGGTGTGAAAATCGCTTCGACATCCGGCTCCGGAATCCCAATCCCTCGATCCATGATGTGCACATATGCTGCCTTGTCGCTACGCGACACTGCGATATCAACGGCGCCGTCGGGTGCCGAGTATTTGATGGCGTTGCTGATGAGGTTATCCAGAGCTTGGCCGATGCGCTCCCGGTCAACCAAGACCAAGACGGGATCGGTGGACGAATTGAACCGCAAGCGAGGGCTGCCGGCACTGGTCAATGCGAGATGATGGTGGCGAGCCACGGACGCGCCGGCGATGTCGTTCAAGTCCTCAAGAGCGACATTGATGTGTAATGGCTGGCTTTGGAGACGGGCGGCATCGAGCAGATTCTGACCGAGGAGGGTGAGCCTGTCCACTTCCTCAACGAGTGCCTGGAGCCGGCCGCGGAGATCCGCCGTATCAATCATCGGCTGGCGATCCACGGTGAGCAGCAGTAACTGCGCCATCCCTTTGACGGAGGCGATCGGCGTGCGAATCTCGTGAGAGGCCGCCGATAGAAACTCGTCTCGCAGGCGCTCTGCTTGCCGCTCAACGGTAACATCCCGTGCGATGAGCAGCGTTCCTTGGATGCGCCCTGCCTCATCGCGGACCGGACCTCCGCTCAGGAGGACATCTCGCCAGCCGCCGGACCGGTGAATCGTGCGAATGGGGAATCCAGCGAGCCGCTCCCCCGCCTGAATGCGCTGATACATGAGGTCAAGAGTCGCCTGATCGTCAGGATGGACAATCGAGACGAAGTGGCTGCCGGTAAGCTCTGCACCCTCGACGCCAAGCACGTTCCGCCATTGCGCATTGGCGAATTCAATACGCCCGTCCTGGTTGACCACGGCGATCGCCTCCGCCGCGGCGTGGATGATTTCCTCCCACCGGGACTGCACTCCGCCGAGTTCCGACCGTAGCGCCCGCAGGCGGTCCATGAGTCGCAATTGCTCGCCAATATCGGGGCTGGCGGCATCAACGTCTGGAAAATACTCCCGGCCGATACTCGCCTCGGCCTCTGGAGTACGCTGGAGATGCACCGTGACGAAGCACCCGTCGTCTCCGAGTGCGATGCGCCGGTGGAGCACGACCTTTGCGTATCCGAAGTTCCGTGCCGCGATGCCACCAAAGACAGCGCTCGTCATGAAGCACAGCGAGGGCGATTGCCGGACGAAGGCATCGAATGGGCAGGAGGTCGTGCGGACCACAACCTTGTCGGCAGATTTGGAGACAAGCGAAAAATTCCCCTGGATCTTCTGTTTCAAGTCAACGATGACATGCGCATATTCATCAACGGTGAAGGGTCGGGAAATTCCCCAGAAGCGCTTGTACTCGGCCTCGATTGCCGCACCCATCGATAATCCCACATTCATAATGTAAGCGCCGGCGACGTCGCTTCCGAGCAACCCTTCGTTCAGATGGCCTAGGCTCGCGACGAGCCGGCGCATGAAAAGGTCGCGATCCAAAGCTATGGGCGTAACAAAGCCAGTCGCATTGGTCATGCGCGCCATTCCTGAGGTGCTGGTAGTCCTCAGCACCGTTGAGCCGCAAGGCCTGACCGAATGTTTTGTCCAGACACCAGCGCCCTGGACAAAAGCCAACAGGTTGCCAGCAAGATATGCAATTTGCGTGCCAATTCACGGTAGCGCCCTGCCGAATCTGGCGATCGTGGAGCGGCGTAGCGCGGATCGGCGATCCCTGAGGAGATGCAGTCTATGGAGGAGCGAGAGCCGGTGCAATCGTCACGGGGCGCATCGTCTTGCAAGCGGGCGGCGAGGAGGCATGCCCGGTCGTGTTTGCCGGGGGAAAGGTTTCAGTCTATAATGCTTCGTGGGCGCGCCCGTAGCTCAGGGGATAGAGCGTTTGCCTCCGGAGCAAAAGGTCGCAGGTTCGAATCCTGCCGGGCGTACCAGAACCAAAACTTCGCGCCCTTCGCCTGCAATCCGCCTTGCGCCAGCGAGGTCAACAGCACCCCGTGATGAAACCGAATTGGCGTCTGAAGCGTTGACACCGTTAAGACGCTTGACGGGGCGTGGTATGCTGTACGTACCGCCGGACCCCGCGTACGGACACCCCGCGCCGTGGGGAGGGGATCCGTCAATGTCGTCAGATGCGACAGGCTGTGCCGCCCGGGGGGTCAGTGGAGGGCCTGTGGCGTTGATGGCCGGATTTCCGACCGTTCATCTGTGACTGCGTGGTACACGCGCAGATCGTCATTCCTCGGAGGAGGGGGACCGACCATGGTGTTCCGTCGCGACAGCAAGGCGGGGGACTCGTTCCAGCGCCAGATCAGTGCCTTGCGCCAGCAGCTTGGGGGGGAAGCGCCGGCCGACGAGCGGCGGGACGAGCCGGAGGCCGAGCGGCAGACGGCCGAGCGTTCGTCCGGTTTTGAAAACTTTGCGCGCTCATCGACCACGGCTCCGGATCTCAGTAGCCGCGGCTTTGGGTTCGGCGCCTACGACGCGGAAGCGCAAGCTGTCACGCCGGCTGAAACAGGTGAGGACGAGCCGGCCGCTCCAGCAATGCCTGCCATCCCTCCAATCGATGCAGATACGACGGTGATCGCGAGAAACGCAAGCTGGAAAGGAGAGCTCTCCTCCGAGGGAGCGGTGCATATTCACGGCCACTTCGAAGGAACGGTCCGTGCTCGCACAGACATTTTTGTTGCCGAAGAAGCGAACGTTGATGCCACCCTATCTGCCGAGCGCGTCGTCGTCGCTGGTACCGTTAAGGGTAGCATTCGTTCCGGAGCGCGCTTCGAGGCTCTGCCAACCGGCCGGATTACGGGCGATGTGCAGACGCCGACGATTGTGGTGCACGAAGGCGCTATCATCAACGGACAGTTCCGAATGGGGGTCGCAGAGACATCTGAAACAGCCGAAGCCGCTAAGCCGGCCGCAGTTATTCAACGTCGACAAGCCCGGGGGACTGCCTGACCGGCCAGCAAGCAGTCCAGCTTGCCGGGCTGACGCACGCGTGCATCGCCATGTGCGTGAAGGGCCTGGGTTTGGACTGCTCCAGCCGCGATCAGCAGTCACGGCGAGGGGGGACAGCGCATGTCAGTTCGCACCGCTGATGCAAGCTATTCGGGCCAAGTAACACCAGCAAATGGAACTGATGACACTGTGTTGACCGATTCCTATAGCGTTATCGACCGGCATTCGAATTTCGATGGCACGTTTCGATCGAGCCGTGATCTTCGTATCGAGGGAGAGGTCAAGGGAACAATAGAATGCCAGGGCACCCTCTTCGTCGCGGAGGGTGCCACCGTGTCCGCTAAAGTCGAGGCCGAGAACATTACGGTGGCAGGAGATCTCAACGGCGAGGTGCGGTGCCTAGGCCGGCTCCAGATCATGCCGAGCGGCCAGGTGAGAGGCAAGGTGACGACGGCCACCCTCGTCATCAACGAGGGGGCGTTCTACGAAGGGCAATTGGAGATGGTGCCGCCTGACCAGCGCAACCAGCGGGTTGCAGCGTCGGCGCCGCGCGTTTTGCCGCCAAAGCCCGTCGCGCCCCCGGTGACGCTTCCGGCTGCTTCCAGCGAGGCTCCAGCGCCGGCTGCGGGAGCATCCTCATCTGGGACGAGCGCGGCAAGCACGTTTATCCGGCGGCTCGGCGGTCCGGAAACACCCTGGGAGTCAAGGACGGAGGAAGAGCCGGCCTCCGAATCGCCCGACGAATCGGTCAAATCCTAGTCCGGACCCGCGGAACGAGCCCCGTGATCACGATCTGATCCCGCGACTCTGTGAGGCGAAGACATCGCCCGGATGTCGAACGGGATTGGTGGAGATGCCTCCCGTCCCGAACGAGCGGTTTTCGCAGAATGGTGCCATGCTATACTCAGTCGGCTACTGAGGCGCGGATCGTCACGCTTGGGCGCTAGGATCCACCGGGCAGCAGCGTGAGCGGCAGTGTCTGGTGGCCAGCAACGAAGAGGCGATCCTCAGCCATGGCCAGGGCCTCGCGGAGCGGCGCGGGCAGGGGCTCCAGGGCATGCCGGATCGCAAGTGCCAAACATGCAAGCACTATGAGCCATCACCCATTCGGCGAAAGGGGTGGTGCCGTAATCCACGGCTGTACTCCCCTCAGCAGAGTCACCTTGTTGATCAGGACGATCTGGACTGTGGGCACCGCCTGGGCAACTACTGGGAGCCAGCGGAGCCTGCAGAACCTGTCGCCGAGACGAAAGCATCGCCGGATGACTCCGCGCTGCCACTTCTGCCCGATCTTCCAGAGCCGTGGGAGCCTGCGCTGGCGGTTGCAGGCAATATCGCCACGGCAGAAACGAAACCGGATAATCAAGCGATGCGTTTGGGTATCATGGCTCCCGAGCGCATTGCGACCGGATCAGAATCCCATACCTTGGCCTGGTCGGCCGGAGGCTCAAGCGTGAGTAGTGGTTCAGGTGGGTCAATTGGCGGAGGGCCGACTGGTTCGGGCAGCCGGACTGCGGGCGGGGGAGCAAGCAGCGGCATTGGCGGTTCAACGCCTCCCGGTTCGGTTCCACCTCGGCGTGGCGGTGGCAGTCCCCCTCCGGGACAGGAGCGTACGGTGAGTTATCAACCGGAAGAGCGGTATTGGACCGACTACGTGCGCGTTGCACTCCCAGTCATCGGGCTGCTTCTCCTGCTGGGCTTGTTCTGGTATTGGGCGCGGAGTCTGATTGGGGACGAGACCAATCAGCCCCCTGGCACTCCAGCAGATATTGCGCTTATCAATGCGGCGACCTACACACCCACAGCGACGCAGGCAGCGGGGACGATCCCCATTCAGACGGTTGATGCCAACGCGATGACGCAAACGGCTGCGCCTACGGCGACCGGCAATGAGGCTGGTCAGTCCGAAACGGGGAATACGGAGCCCACGCCAAGGCCAACGCGCACGCCGCGGACGGCTGCCGAGGAGACGCCAACAACCGAGGCATCAACGTCTGGATTCCGAGAGGGCGACCTGGTGATTGTCAATGACAACGACGTAAATCTGCGTGACGACGCGTCGCTCGAAGGTAACGTCATCACGTCGCTCACCCAGGGCACCGAGTTGCGCATCCTTTCCAGCGAGCCAAAAGAGGCCAACGGCTACGTCTGGTGGAATGTCGAGGTAACCGAAACCGGACAGTCGGGCTGGGTCGCTGAAGATTTCATCGAGCCTGCGTAGGCCGGGAAGACCTCTATACCTGTCTGAAGTCATTTATCCCCGAACCCGCGGGCGTGATGCCATGCGCGGCGTCTTCGGGGAGGCACCTGTGGCCTGCCCTGCGCTATCGTCCGACGGCGCGAGATGTATCGCGCTTCTATGAGGTCCCAGCCACCGGCTTCCTGATCGTCCTCAGCCCAGCTCCTCGCCTCTGACCCCCTTATCCGGCCCCTTCATTACCGGATTCCTTTCCGGACCCTTCGCATCCCTACTTCACGGCGCCGGCCGTCAGGCCCTTGACGATGAACCGCTCAAGGAGAATGCCGATGATTGCTAGCGGGGCTATCGCCGCCGTCGAAAGGGCGGCCATTGACCACCAGCGAATGCCTTGCGAGCTTGTTTGGCCGGCGATCAAGAACGGCAAGGTAACAGACTTCGTGGCAGTCAGGACGAGCGCGAGGAGATACTCGTCCCAAGAGAGAATCAGAGCCAAAATGAAGGCCGCTACGAATCCTGGCCCGGCAATGGGAACGACAATGCGCAAGAAGGCTTGCCAGATGGTTGCCCCGTCAACCTGCGCCGCTTGCTCTAGCTCCACTGGTATCGAATTAAACTGGTCACGCATAATCCAGATCACGATCGGCAGATTCATGATCGTGTAGACCCAGATCAAGCCGATTCGCGTGTCGTAAAGCGCAAGCTCCCGGTACAGGACCAAAAGCGGCATGGCCAGAGCAACGGGCGGTAAGATCAACTGCGAGAGGAACCAGAACGAAATGTCGCGGTTGCGCCAGGGGCCAAACTTGTAGGAAAACCGGGTCAATCCATAGGCCGCGAGCGACCCAATCGCTGTCGCAAGCGCCGCGGCACTGAGGGAGATTACGACCGTGTTCCGCGCGTGCTTCATGAAATTCTCACGCTGGCCTGGCTGCAGAATCGAGTCCCATCCCTTTGGGCTCGGCTCGAATTGCACCCACGGGATCACATGCCGCTGATAAATATCCGTCGCCACCTTAAACGACGTGGTGACCGTCCAGAAGATTGGAAAAAGGCAAACGAACGACCAGAATACCAAAGCAGCGTAGATCAAGACACGTCCCGCGCTGCGCCGGACTTGGCGCGAGGCCGCTTTGGTGGCTGGGACGATGAGCTCGCGCTGTTCGACCGCTACTGCCACGGAAATCTCCTTCCTCCGGTCAGACGACCTCGCGGACCTTGCGCCCGACCGTCACAAGGACCAATGTCACGAAGAGAATCACAACAACAAGAAACACCTGGGACATCGCGGTGGCGTACCCGACGTTCGTCTTCTCAATGCCTTCCCGGTAGATGTAATTCGTGAGTGTATCGGTTGCGCCTCCCGGCCCACCGTTGGTAACGACGCGCACCACGTCAATCAGTTTGAACTCAAAGATTGCCCGAAGCACGACAGCCGTCAGACTCACGGGGAGCAGCAATGGAAAGGTCATATCCCGAAACGTTTGCCAACTTGAGGCACCATCAATCTTTGCTGCCTCAAACACTTCATGAGGCAGCGCTTGGAGCCCCGCGAGTAACAGGACCATGATGAACGGAATGGAATACCAGGCATCCATCGCCATGATGCCGATGAAGGCAGGGAGTGGCTGATCATAAAACGACACGTTCTCGAAGCCGAGTTTTGCCAGAAGAGGGGTGACCACCCCATATTGTGCATCGAGAATGGACCGGCCGATCATCCAGCCAACAGCTACCGGCGACAGCATGAAGGGCAACAGGAAAATGACGCGGAAGATCTTCTGTCCGCGAACATTTTCGTTAAGCAACAACGCCAAGCCAAACGCGATCACATACTGCACCAGGACGCCGATTAGGAATTGAAAATTGTTCCCCAGCGCGTTCCAAAAGGCATCGTCGTGCATCATCTTGCGGAAGTTGCTGAGCCCGTTGAACTGTCGCCCACCGGCCGCGCTGAGATTCCAGTCGGTAAAGCTAATGTACAACCCGAATGCCGTGGGGAAGATCACGAACGCGATAGTGGCTTGCACGGCTGGAAGCAAGAAAACAGCGCGCTTTCCGCGCTCGCCGCGCAACACAAAGACGGCGATATCAACGGCAATAAACCAGCACAGGGCGGATATGGCGACGGGGCGCCAGTTGGTAAACCCGGTTGAGATCCAGCCCGCTGAGTGTGCAATCTGCACCACGAGCGAGGCAAGGAACGCCGCCGATGCAAGCCCGAGCAGCCCCCGAGCGACTGCGCGGCCGATCGGTGAGCCGGCGGGAGCGGGCAGTTCTTGCAGCGCTTGCCCCGCGGCTGTGTGAGTCTGGACAACAGTGTCAGTCTTCACAGGTCCTTCGTGCTTTCCAGAGCTTCTTGGTATCAGTGGAAGCGGCAGGCGCTTCGGTCGGCCCGAAAACGCCTGCCGCTTGTCCAGCCTTTGCGATCAGGATTCGGGCGGCAGCCCGGCTATCCGAGAGCTGCCTGGTACAGTTTAATCTGCTGCTCGCGGCCAAGCTGATCGGTGATCTCCTCCCATTTCGCCGCGGTTGCATCGAGCGCTTCCTGGGCCGAGATTTCGCCGGCGAAGGCTTTCGCCAGTTGGAGCTCAGCCTCGACATAATACTGGAAGATACCCGGGATTCGCGGCTCGATGGCAGCGTTTGGATGGTTGTAGGAGTTCAGCTCGGAGTCGAGGTACGACTTCGCAAACTCCTCAGGATAGCCGACGGCGACCCAGTCCTCGACATTGAAGTGGCTCTGCCGGTAGGGCTGGAAACCTGAAGGATAAATCGCCATCCAGAGCGAGATGTCCTTGCCACCGAGATGGGCCGCCAGGTCCCAGGCTGCCTCGTTCACGCCTCGCTTCTCGGACTCCTTCATCACGTACAGACCCCAGCCGATGTAGGCCATGTTCGGGGCATAGTTGTTTCCAGGAATCTGGTCCCACTGGCCCGTCTTGGCGTTGTAGACATCGGGCGAGCCGGGCAGAATGCTGAACCGGGCCTGCAGCTTCTCATTGCCAATGAAGACGCTCTGGTCGTTGGTGTAGATGTTGGACCCAACGTCACCCCACCAGTGGCACATCGTGCCCTGGCCAGCGAGGAACTGGCCGAGCGTCTTGAGCAGGTCGGCGTTGAGCTGGTCGGCTGGCTCGTACGGCAGCGCGTCAATGATGTCCTGCGCGGCGCGGACGAAGGCCGGGTTGTTGATGCGCGGCTTCATGGTGTCCGGATCGAACAGCCACGCCTTGTCTTCCGGGTGCTTGGCATAGGCGGTGGCGCGGCTGGCGAAGAAGTACCAGCTAAAGCCGCCGCCGGGCTTGCAGACGTCGAGGATCCCGTACAGATCCATCCCGTCCTTCTTCTTGCCCTTGAGGAATTTGGTCACTTCTTGGACTTGTTGCCAGGTGGTCGGGACACCCCATTCACCCTGCATCCCAGCGGACTTCCACTCATCCGCAAGGGCCTGATCGGCAAACACGTCCGCGCGATAGTTGAAGTTGTGGCAGTCGCCATCAATGGAGACGCGGTAGGTCTTGCCCTCCCAGGTGCCGACCGGAGGCTGGAGATAGCCGACGTAGTCGCTCATGTCAATCTGCTGCTTGACCCAATCTGGCATCTCCGAGGCCAGCCCTTTGCCGAGGATATCGCCTTCCCAGGGTGCGCCCCCTTCCAGCACGTCGAACTCGACGGTGCCCGTGGCGACGCCTTGCTGGACCTTGGCGAACACCTCGGCCTGCGGCACGTCGATCCACTGGATCTCCGCGCCAGTTGCCTCCTGCCAGGCTGCGGTCAGCGGGCGGAAGATGTTGTTGTGGAACCCAGCGTTATTGAGACCGATGAAGGTAACCTTTTGCCCTTTGAACTTTCCCTTGTTTTGGGTGGTCAGGCAGAGCTCGCCAACTTTCTGCATGTCCGCTTCGGTCGGCTGCTGGCCCGCCCCGGGAATCTTGAGGATCTGCGCGCGTACGCTCTCCTGCGCGAGGACGCGCCGGTATGGCTTCCCGGCCACGCCCCAGGCACAGAAGGATGCTGCTGCGCCAGTTGCCGATTTGAGCACCAGCCGGCGATTCGCCCGGCGTCCAAAGAGCTTGATCTCACGGTTCGACACGATTCCACCTCCTCACTGATCGGAGCCACAAGTGCCGCACTGTCCGCCGTCCTGCCTAGGGCCGGGAACTGCGCGTCTGGCTGTCGCGCTCGGTTGCCCTAACGCACGCGTACGCCGTGCCGCGTTGTTGCCCTGCCCTGTGGGCGCTTCGACGGGTCCTTTGGGCGATTGATAGTATGCAGGAGGAGCCAGCGATGTCAACTCGCCGGCCATGGAAACCCGCACGGAACTGCGCCGAGCTAGGCGAGCGGCGTAGGACAGTGTTCGAGGAGGACTCCCTTGGCAGTGATAGCGGATGGTGCGGGAGCGCGCTATCGCTTGGCGACGCGCCTCAACTCGTTTCGCGGGCCAGCATCGACGACGCTCGCCGATCTGGTGCAAGCCGTGGCCGGGGTTCCCGGATTGACTGCTGTCGAGTTGAATTATCCGCAACATGTCAAAGGGCTGAGCGCAGGAGAGATCGCTCGTGCGCTGAGCGATCATAGCCTCACGTTGACGGCCCTCAGCCTTCGCTTTGAAGGGCCGGAGTTCGCCCTTGGCGCTTTCACGCACCCGTCCCCGGCGATCCGCGACCAGGCAATCCGGCTCGCGCACGAGGCAATTGATCTGGCGGCCTGCCTTGGCGCTCCCCATGTGAACCTCTGGATGGCGCACGACGGCTTTGACGTGCCCTTCGAAGCCGATTACGCAGAGCTCTGGAGTCGCGAGGTTGAGGGGTTTCAACGTGTGGCAGATCGCAATCCGGCCATCCGGGTTAGCGTCGAGTACAAACCGCTGGAGCCGCGCCGGGTGTCGCTCATCGCCTCGATGGCTGATGCCCTGCTGGCTGTCAGGGGCGTTGACCGGCCAAACTTTGGCGTGCAGCTTGATTTTTGTCATAGCTTGATGGCGCGGGAGCGGCCCGCAGCGGCTGCCGCACGCGCACTCGCAGAGGGAAGGCTCTTCGGTGTGCACCTCAACGACGGCTACGGCCCAGCAGACGATGGCCTCCCCGTTGCCAGCGTGCATCTCTGGGAAACCCTTGAGTTGCTGTGGTATCTCCGGGTCTATGGCTACCAGGGTACGATCTACTTTGACACCTTCCCCGAGCGCGTCGATCCCCGTGCTGAAGCGGCTCACAACGTTGCCACTGTCCGGAAGCTCGATATGCTGCTCGACCGGCTGGCTCCTCACGAGCTTCGCGCACTCCAGCGAGAGCACGATGCGCTGGGCGTGACTCGGCTGATTCAGCGTCTTGTGCTGGAGAAGAGGGATTGACAATGACGGCCACCGTTGTGGTTATCGGCAGCCTCCACATGGACTTCATTGCCCTGGCGGCGCGCTTGCCTGCTCCCGGCGAGTCGCTGATGGGCACCAGTTTCTCCATGCACCCAGGAGGAAAGGCGGGGAATCAGGCCACGCAGCTTGCGCTCCACGGCCTGCGCACCTACCTCATCAGCCGCGTTGGCCGGGATGTCCTCGGCGATGAGCTGCGCAATCGCCTCGGCGCACGCGGAGTGTGCCTGGACTTTATGACCATCGATCCCGAGCGGCCTACCGGGGCAAGTCCGGTGTTCGTTGGCCGCGACGGCGAGTATGCGTCGATCATTGTGCCCGGTGCGGCCAGCGCGCTTAGTGCCGGTGATATTGAGCGAGCGCGCTCTGTCATCGAGGCGAGCGCGGCCGTCGTCATGCAGCTCGAAGTGCCGCTGGAGACGAGCCGGCTCGCAGCGGCGATAGCGAAGCGCGCAGGGGCGCGTGTCGTTCTGAACGCATCGCCACTCCCATCGGATCCTCTCCCCGACCCTCTGGCCCGTTTCCGCGGCCTGGTGGATCTGCTCATCGTCAACAAGCACGAGGCGGAGCGCCTGTCTGGATCTCCCATTACTGGACCGGCCGATGCGCTCGTTGCCGCGAGAGCCTTGCACAATCAGGCTCAATGTGATGAGGTGGCTGTCACGCTGGGCGCAGCCGGCGCCGTCGCCGCGACAGCCAAGGCGGAGTTCTACCACCCTGCGTTCGCAGTCCCTGTTGTCGACAGTGTCGGGGCTGGCGATGCATTTGCCGGCACCCTTGTTGCCAGGCTTCTCAAGGGTGAAGAGCTTCAGGCGGCGCTGCGCTCCGCGGTTGCCGCTGGCGCGCTTGCAGTCAGCCGCCCAGGCGCGTTCGATGCTCTACCGGCACCGGCGGACATTCAAGCATTGCTGGAGCGCTGACACGCGCGGGTCTGCAGCGAATGGAGCGGCGATAAAGTATTTCCGTGCTGGCGCAGGCGGGCGTACACTTCCACGGCCAGTCTGATGGAGTTGCGTGACGAAGCGCGCCAATCAACGGGGAGAGGCAGGACGGTGGCAAAGGGGCCGGAGCTTCAACAGTTGGCTCGTGCGTTGACCCGACCGCGATCTGTAGTCTGGGCCGGAGTGGCGGCTGTCATTCTGGCGCTGTTACTGGATTCGGCCGGTCTGGCAGTGATCGTCGCCAGTTTCATTGTTCCCGCAACGATCCTCCTGGATCTCAGCCAGCGTGATGTCTTTGAGGATGAACCATGGCAATGGCTGGTGATCGCCGGCGCCTTTGGCGCAATCAGCGGGTTATTTGTTTCCCTGCTCAACATATTGGCAGTGAAGCAATTCGAGGCGGAGGTTGACCCTGCACGGAGGTGCTGTGGTCTCTTTGTGAGTAGGGTCAACCTGGAATTGCCTCACGTTGGCGCACTTTCTACGGTTTTTGTTGGCTTCTTGCTTCCCGTCGTGGCGGAGTTGCTGAAGCTGTCGGGTCCACTCTTCCTGCGCCAGCAAGTGGCGTTTCGGAATGAGGTCATGGACGGAGCGATCCTGGGAGCGGCATCGGGAGGTGGATACGCCGTTGCCGCGGCCATCGTCTACTTCTGGCCGTTGTTGCAAGACCGTGCACCAACAGGCTCCGTGGGTGACTGGACCGCGGCGCTGATCGGAGTATTGGTCGTGCGCCCTGCAATCTCGTGCGCGACGACGGGGCTGCTCTGCACCGGGATTTGGCATCTGCAATTGCACCGGGGCCGCTTGGTGTTTGTCGTGGGCGCGGCGGCTGCCTTTGCCGGCGCGATCACCTCGGCTCTTGTCGGACTTGCCGTCGCGGGACGATCCTCGGTGCTTGAGCTGGTAGTGCACCTGGCTATCCTTGCTGGGCTGGCGCTGGCAGCGCAGATTGCAATTCGCGATGCCCTTGAGGAGGACCGGCGGGCGCGTGCAGTCCGGGAGCAATGGATACGGTGCCCAGCATGCGGCCGCCTAACCCCGCCGGGTAGATTTTGCGCCCAATGCGGCTCGCCGCTGGGCGCGCCGGCCCTGGCTGCAAACGCGGACGGAGAAGCGTCGCCGGCCCCACCGAGCCCGCCAGGGGACGCCGGCCAGGAGCCGGCGACGAATGTCAACGATGGGACGGACACGGCGATCGAAGACTGGCCGCAGGCGCCGCGCTGAACCTTTTGGCCCCTATGTATAGGCGAAGGCGACAGCCATGAGGAGGGCAAGGAGGATCACGCCCCCAAAAAGGCCGGTCATCAATGGCAGCCAGGGATTCGCTCGGGCCGCACGGGGCTGATGGCTCGTCCGGGGCATGAGGAGGTTGGCGAGGACGCTGGAATCGAGGTGCGCACGATCGACTGTATTCGTGGTTATCGTCAATTCGAATCGCCTAGCCCCCACGGGTAGTGCCACAGAGGCACCGGAATCTCCGCCAGCCAGTGAGCTTAGGTCGGCAGGGTGAAGATCGCCGTTGAGCCGCATCCGCAGGAGGGGCAGGTCAGCGTGGCTTGGAATGCAGCGCTCTGCCAGGTCGATCATCAAGCTCGCCATCGCGCGGTCGTTACGACTTAACGCTTCCCAGACGCCCGCAACCAGATCTTCACCGGTCTGCTGCACAGCGACTGCCAGCGCCTCCGCGAATGCCACTACGGTTGGAAACCGTTTCTCCGAATCGCGAGCCATGCCGCGCTTGACGACTGCCGCAACGCGCTCGGCAACGCCCGGAAGCTCGTCCCCCTGTGTCTTGCCCGCTGGCGACGCAGGTAGCCGGCCAGTCAGAAGGCAAGCAACCGTCGTTGCGAGTTGAAATTGATCCCCGGCTGCTCCATCCTGCTCGCCTTCTGGGAGCCTCCATGGATCCTGCGTGTCCGGACTGACCGGCCATGACGTGGGAACCAATCCCCCGAGGAGCGCGCGATTGCGCTGGTCGATCCAGATCACCGCGGGAGTGACCCGTCCGTGCGCCAGACCGGCAGCATGCACCGAGGCCAGCGCAGCGGCAATGTCACCAGCCCATTGGGCCACCTGGATAGGAGGTTGAGGACCGCTCTTCATTCGGACGGCTATCGGCTCGCCATCTGGGCGGGGCTCGATTGCATAGACCGCGGTCGTCAAAAAACCCGCCTCCAGCACGGGCACAAGGTTAGGGTGGGCGAGCGTCGTTAGTGTTTGAGCCACCTCCTGGAGCCGCATCTCATCAAGTGGATTTCCTGGGGTACGGGGAGAGCACCGGGCAATAGCGGCGCGTCCGGCACCTGGTGAGCCGGCTTGGCCGATCGCCTCGGCAACGAGATAGCCGGGTCGCTCGGCCGGATCTGGTGGCATTCGGCGCACCAGCGCGAACGACCCAAGCACGACCTGGCGGTCTGTGCCTGGTGCCTGATCGGCGTGTTCCACCTCCACTGCCATGTGTCCCATCCTTCGCCCGCAAACGTCCAAGCAATCGGATGATGAGGGACAGGTTGGTGCCGGTCCATCGGCCAAACGTCCCAACTTGTCCCTGCCGGTGAAACTGGCACGCCATATTCAGGCTTTGCGGCAGAGGGGCGGCCGGCCACGCGCGAGGCACTCAGAGCGTCAGACCCCACAAAGCGATGCCGAGGATGATAGCAACCACAAACTTGATCAACCCGTAGGCGATCGCCGAGATCAAACCCACGCCGATTGCCTGGGCTGTCGTGATGTTCAATGACTGCCGCAGGGCGACGACCGCCGCAACGAGGAACCAAATGGTGCCGGCGAGCGCCGGGATCCACCCGATCAGGGGAATGATCTTGAAAACGCTGAGAAGCTGCGGGGTATAGGCAAATCCCAGCATCCGCATCACAGCGCCGGGATTGGCGCTGACGAGGCCTGGACCAAAGAGTCTGGTACCAACAACGTAGGCAACGAGGGAGAACAGCGCCCACCCAATGATCGAGCCGGCGATGCCACCGATCAGCCCCGTGTCGCCGTCACCACGCAGCGAGCCAATACCATCGGCAAGACCGGCCAGCGCCACGACGATCAGCGCCTGCATCGTAGCATTGGGATCACGCCCGATCTCCTCAAAAGTCGCGGCATCTAGCTGCGCAGCCCCTTTCATCCGATCAACCAGTGACGTGGACGTGCCGGTCATGTCGCTGCCTATCCTCCCTCTAGCCAACCCGTTGGCGGAGCGCGGAACGCTTTACCCGTTGGACGGTCTCCCGTCGCTTGGTCTTCCTTGCCACGCCCTTTGAACAACGCCATGGGCGAGGCTTAGGTTCCCGCGGGACCCACCCGCCAGAGGAGGCGCGTGTTCCACGTCGGCAGGAGAATGTGTGGCTGAAAACCTTGGATATGGTTGTGCACGAGGGTAAGGTCCTGAGGAAAGCCAAACCAGAGTGCGAACACGTCATCGTTGACCGCGCGTTGCAAACGTTTGAGCGCGTTGCGCAATCCCTCCATGCTGCGCGCGGCTAAGGCGTCCCGGATGGCATCATCTGCGTCCGGGTTGCGATAACCGCCGGGATTCCATCCCTGAGGATTGTTGCGGATGTCCCAATCGGAGCCGTACAGATCAAAGTCGGTGAATCCCGGGTAGAGGGAATAGGCGTAGGCAATCAGGTCGTAATTGCGTTTCAATGTCCACGCTTCCACAAACCGGTCAGGAGCGAGCGCCCGCACGCGCAGCGTCACACCAACCTCTTTCAAATCCGGCACGATCGACTGGAGGACCGCGAGCAATTCAGGGCGAGCATCGTTTCGGAGAATCGCCATAAGTTCGAGCCGGTTTCCGTCGTCGTCTTCCAGGACGCCATCGCCGTCTGAATCTCTCCATCCTGCATCTGCCAGGAGACTGCGGGCAGCAGCGACATCTCGCGGCGGGTTTCGCACTGTTGGATCATAAGCCCATGGCTGGGCAATGGTGCCAGCACGGTCAGCATGAATGAAACCCGAAAACACTTCGCGCGCATAGCGCTCCCGGTCGATGGCGAGCGAGAGCGCCTGCCGGACGCGCACATCCTTGAAGAGGTTGCGAGGCTTGCGGGCCGGGTTGTCAAAATTGAACGCTGCGAACATCACCGAAGCGGAGTCGGAGACGAACAGTTTCCCAGGGGTATCGGAGGCGAGTCGGAGGTCGGCCGCGCTCACCGGCCAGAGGAGATCGGATTGCCCCGATTTCCAGGCGTTGATCCGCGCTTCACGGTCGCCGCTCCACGTCAGCGTCAATCGCTCGGTATAGGGATGTCCAGCCCAATACCGCTCCCAGCGCGAAAACGTGATCTGCTGTTCGGTGCGCTTGCCGACTTTCCACGGTCCAGTCCCGAGGGGAGCGTGCTTGCGCCAGTTGAAGCCTGAGAGCGTTCTCTCGCCCTCTGGCTGGGATTCCCAGTGGTCGAGATACTGCTTTCGCTGAAGAATGAACTGGCTGGACGCATTGAGCAGCCAGCTCCCGTCCGGCTCACTGAGCGTCACTTTAACGCCGTATTTGCCATCGGTCTCCGCAGACACCATGGTGGTGAAGAAATTGCGTACCGCGCTGTCGAGATCATCGCGATAGACATAGAGGGAGAACACGACATCCCGGGAGGTGAGCTCAGTGCCGTCGTGCCACCGCACATTCTTTCTCAGCCGGTACGTAATGATGGTGCGGTCCTCGTTCCACTCCCAGCTATCGGCAAGCCAAGGACGAGGCTCCATCGTCACCTCGTCAATCCAGACCAGTGGATCGAGGTAGCTGGCCATGATCTGCAGATCCTGCTGGAAGGCGGCCGGATTGAAGTTGCTGTTGTCGCCGCTGGCGAGCATAAGTGTCAGATCGCCGCCTTCGACTGGGGTGCCGGGATAGGCCGGGCGGGGATCCCGGACGATCTCCAGGGCGCCGATGCGCTCCTGGCCGGCAGGCACCATGGGCGTGGCCGCGGGCGTGGCGACAGCCGCCGGTGTCGCCTCTTGGGAGTGAGCAGGTGCGTAAGTGGACAACGGCGAGGGGGCGCCTGAGGCGGCCTGGAGTGACGTGAGATGTCGAGCGAGTGCTCCCAACGGCAGGGCGGCGGCGCCAAGGACGAGTGATCGACGGCCAAATCGAATTGGAGACATGGTTTGGGATTCAGCCGAGTCTGCGCGAAAGGCATCCGGTTGCAATCGAAAAAACCTCCTGGAGTACGAGACGGCAACGTGCTCCCGTGATGGGCTGCGCTGTGTGCGCCCGGCACTCGACTGTTCGGCGCAGTCGTGCCAGGCGGCTTAGGTGAGTATAGGCTGGCGAGGCGATGCCGGGAGGCCGTTCGAGAGCAGCCAAGGTAACCGAGCACGTCATGGCTCAGTCGGCCCGTGGACGATGACATGCGGTTGTTGAGTGAACGGGACCGGCTGCGTGCCATTGCCGGGGGCATAGGTGCCATCTGGCAAGAGCGCGCCGGGATCGCGTTCTCCTCGGATGACATACCGGGCGATATCCCACAACTGTTCCCGGAACCACTTGGCCACGTCATCGGCCTCAACAGCGCGCCGGAGATTTTCTGCGCGGCGCCGGCGCTCCGAGAGGGGCATGGTGATCGCCTGATAAATCGCATCCGCCGTCCCTTCAATATCGGCAGGTGAAATGATCAGCGCATCCTCACCAAGCTGGCTTGCCGCGCCGGCCCCTTCGGAAAGGATCAACACCCCATTGCGCTCGTTGAGCAAGCACCCTTCCTTGGCCACCAAATTCATCCCATCAATAATGGAATTCACGAGCAGGACGTCGTACCACTTCATAGCGGCAAGAGCGCGCGGATAGTTCTCCCCCATGATGACATGGATCGGCTGCCAGCCTGTTTCCACGTTCGCATACCGGGCGTTGATCCGGAAGACGATTTCGCTAATATCTTTGAGGTAATCCTGATACTCCTCGACGTCCAAGCGGGATGGCACCATGATCGCGACGAAATTCACGCGCCCCCGGTATTCCGGGTGAGCTTCTAAGAAGCGATCGAACGCTTGAAAGCCCCGGACAATGTTCTTGCTCGGCTCCGCCCGGTCGACTCTGAGCACCGTGAACTCATTGAGGTGTTGGGGGAGGTACACCTCATGCCGGCGGGCTTCCTTGCCATACGCGACACGGCGGACGGCTTCAACGTCTATGGAAATGGGATAGGCGCGAACCTCGATGCGGCGGCCATTCCAGATCACACCTCGGCCAGCGTAATCAATTTTGGCTCCGGGCACATAGGCTTCGCAGGTGTACATAAAGGAACGGGCGTGCTCCCGGGTTTGAAATCCGACAATGTCATTGCCGAGCATGCCTTCACAGATCGCGCGGCGAATCTTGAGTGGGAGCAGCCGCCAGTAGTCCGGGTCTGGCCATGGGATATGGATGAACATCTGCAAGATGGCATCCGGCTGGCGCTCCCGGATGAATCCAGCGCAAAGGTAGAGGTGGTAATCCTGGAGCATGATGATCGGCTGCGGGTCGCACTGCGCGCTCGCAGCGAGAATCTCTTCCGCGAAGAGCCGGTTAACCACAACGTAGCCGTTTTCCCAGGCGTCCCACGTCTCTGCCGTGATGTCCGGGGCACGAGGGGTATCCCAGAGATAATGCTGGAGAAACCAGAGTAGCGGGTTGCTGATGACGTTATAGTACTTGAAGTAGGCGTCCGGCGACGGAAGAACGAACCGCACCCGGAACTCCGGCCGGGGACCTGGCGGGCTGATCAACACTTCTCCGCGCTGAAGAGCAAGCTCGGCCCTCAGGCGGTCCCCCTCGGTCATAGCGCACGCGATCCAAATGGGCTGGTGCTCGCGGGCAATGGCGCTGACGGCGGTAACAACGCCGCCGCTCCCTTTGCGGGACGTGAACTGACCGTCACCTTCCAGGTTGAATGTGACGGGTCCCCGGTTGGAAGCAACGATCAGAGTCCGGCCGGCGAGGAGACGGTCGGGATCATCCATCGTCGGGTCCGGCGAGTCGATTGGTGTCGGCGTCCGCACGGGCCCCTCTCCTTTCTCGGTGGACGTACAGGAACAAACACCCTGACGCGTTCGTGGACGTCGCCTTGATTCGGCGTGGCGCACCGGTCAAGGCGGCAGCGCCCGGGGTTGCAGGGCACACGGACATTATGCCCTACTTTGCAAGGACATGGGAGTGAGGAGCGCCTCACCGGTCCGGGTCGACGGTGGTGTCGATCCTGGTACAATGCGCGTGAACGAACATGACCCAGGACGTGGAGGTGGGCCGGCTGCTATGGCGCCAATGCACACAGTCCAGTCCGAGCGACGGTGCCCCTGGTGCGGAAGCACTAACACCCGGCTCGTCCAGCGCGGATACACTGGCCCGACTGATGAGGTGGACCAGTATTTCACTTGCGCTGCGTGCGGCAAGGTGACGTACGAGCTTGTGGCGAAGACTGCCCGGGAGATGCGGCTTGGTCGCTTCCGGCCCGGCGGGATTTACAAAGACCACATTCATCACACCCGCTACCAGGTGAGCCGCGTGCTTAAGGTTGGATTGAACGAGTATCTCATCTACCTGAAGCCAATCGTAGGCCAGGAGGCTACTGCTTCGGGGGCAACAAATTCCTAAGCATCGCTTAGCCGGCTCAGACACCCGCCGGAAGCATCAGCAGGCGTTCTCGCAGGGGCGGAGCTGCTCCGGAGATAGCCGTGCTGCGCTGGCGAACAGCACCGGCAGCGCGTTTCACAGTGCTAGGTAGTGCGCTCGTGTGTGACCAGGCCGGCCAGCGCCGGGCACCTGCCCAGCGAGTGATTGACGAGAACGCCGTCTGGCCGTTAGCCTGTCAGGCGACAAGCGAAGATCGCCGCAACGGGAGCCCGGTGAGCCGGGCTGAGAGGGTGGCCATTTGAAGCGGCGGTAGCGCGGGCCTATGCGCTCTGCGCCGCCGGTATCGCTTCCTTCCACCGACCGTCGAACCTGATCAGGGTAATGCCTGCGCAGGAATCGTCGTGCTCGTCCGGGCTCCCCGCTATTGCCTATGATGGGCTACGGAGGAGCCACGAATGATGTCCCTCACTCGTTCCATCGATCGAAGACGCTTCATTCGGACCCTGGCCGGGTTTGGCGCCGCTATTGGCTTGGCCGGTACGGCAATCGCACCCCACAAAGCCCGGGGAACGGAATCGGTTACCCTCGCTCTAGACTGGTATCCCAACGCTAACCACGCGGGTTTATTCCTCGCACAGGAGCGTGGGTATTTCCAGGCGGAAAACTTGGCCGTCGATCTCTATACTCCGTCAGATCCGACCACCGTGCTGCAGACTGTTGGGGCAGGCCAAGATGATTTTGGCATCTCCTACCAGACAGATGTGCTGCTTGCCCGGGCCCAGGGCGTCCCAGTGGTCTCAGTGGCGGCGCTCGTGCAGCACCCGCTTCTGGGCGTCATGAGTCTGAAGGAGCGCGGCATTGTGCGGCCGCGTGACCTCGTGGGGAAGACGGTGGGTTATCCCGGAATCCCTAGCCAGGAGGCATTTCTCGCAACCATGCTTGAGTCCGACGGAGCGCGGATGAGCGATGTCACCCTCATCAACGTCGGATTCAATCTCGTGCCCGCGGTGATCTCCGGACGGGTCGATGCAGTCATGGGCGCCTACTGGACTCACGAAACGATCCTGGCTGAGCGGGAGGGGCACGAGGTTGCGTTGATGCGCGTGGAAGATTGGGGCGTGCCCGACTACTACGAACTCGTTCTTGTGACGAGCGAATCCATGATCGCCTCTCACCCCGGTGTCATTCGTTCCCTCCTCAAGGCTGTGCAGCGAGGCTACAAGGACGCGATCGAGGATCCAGACGCCGCGCTGGAAGCCCTGAGCCGAGCCTACGAGGGAGTTGACCGCGAGGTGGAGCAACAAGGCATCGCGCTTTTGATTCCAGTGTGGACTGACGGCGGTCTGATCTTTGGCACGCAGACACCGGAGCGCTGGGAAGCGTACGCTGGCTGGATGAAGGAACGGACGTTGATTCCAGAGGATCTCGATGTTTCCAAGGCCTTCACGACGGCCTTCTTGCCGGGCGCGGAGGGAACTCCAGTCGCGACATAGCCTCGCAACCAACCCTTGTCAGATACCGGCTGTTTGCGCACCGACCTCGGGCAGCAGCGACCCTCCTCATAGCAGCCCAGCCGCTGGCAACGAGTTCAGGTGACTTGGTACGATGGTGCGCAATTCACGCCATTTTGCCGCAATCCGCGTCAGCCCACGGTGCCGGCCGAGCGGGAGCATGGGAGGCCATTATGGGAGGGATGCTTCGGGAGTTCCGTCAGTTTCTCCTGCGTGGCAACGTGATTGATCTCGCGGTGGCCGTGGTCATTGGGGCCGCCTTCACCGGAGTCGTGAATTCTCTCGTCACCGATATTTTTACGCCGCTCATCGCTGCCCTCATAAGCGCTCCCAATTTCTCTGAGCTTGACTTCACGGTCAACGAGAGCACCTTTACCTATGGCAACTTTCTGAACGCGGTGATCAACTTTGTCCTGGTAGCCGCAGCCATCTTCTTCTTCGTCGTCAAGCCAGTCAACATGATCATGGCGCGGGTACGGCGCGGAGAAGTCACCCCCGACCCGACGACCCGGCCTTGTCCAGAATGCCTGGCTGAGGTGCCCATTGCCGCTCGGCGCTGTATGTATTGCACGCAGCCGCTGCCTTCGCTGACCCCCTCGTGATGCGGGCGCGACTGGTTTCGTCTGCGGCGCGGGTCTTCTAGGGCCTCAGGAGCTGCACATGCCTTGTGGAGCTTCAGGGTGAACTAAACAACAAGATGCACCGGTCCGACCCGCCACACCCCGGCGTCATCCCGTTCGCAGCAAAACGGGAATGCGCGGCAATGGATCTCTCCGCATCGCGGTGCAGGGAGCGGTGCGCTGGTTGTGCGCGACGATTCCAAGACGCGCCGTGGCGTGCCATTTTGGATTCGAGCCGCGGCGAGTAGCCCTTTGTCCACGCGATCACACCTGGTGGAGCGGTGCCACCGCGGGAAAAACGGATCAGCGTGTAGCGAGATGTTCACATCGGCGCTGATGAGACTTGACATGCAACGGTCGCTGCCCCCCCTCCAGAACCTCTACCGCATGCTTCTGGAGTGAGGAACCGAGCTCGTGGATGAGTGCCATGATGTCCGCCTGGGCCATCGTGCGGCCAATGCTCCATTCCTCGCTGCTCTTTCCCTCGCCGAGTCCGTCCTGAATCATGCGGACCCAGTTGGCAAAGGCCGGGCGATTTCGTGGAGGAAACGGCACTCCGAACTCGGCGTATAGTGCCTCGGCAGCGCCAAGGAGTCGCGCAGCGCGGTCGAGTTGTCCGAGTTCTGCGAATATCCCAGCAAAGCCGATGATCGCGTCAGCCACCAGCCAGCGGTCGCCCTGCGAGGCAGCGAACGCCCGCTCGTAGTGCGAGTATGCGGCGTGGCAGTCCCGTTGAGCACAAGCAAGATCGCCAGCGATGAGGAGGCCGACCCGCTCGTAGTGGGGGTCGCCCGTCTCACGAACCTGGCTCATGAGCTGGTCGAGGTATGCCGAGGCGGCCACAGTGTCTCCCAGCCCGAGGGATGACCAGGCCAGGTTGCACAACGATGTCATAGACCACCCCATGGCGCGAGCTGGATTGAAGATGGCAAGCGCTTGGCTATGCAACTCCAGAGCCTCCGCATAGCGCCGCTGCCGCTGAACAATTGATCCGAGATATTCCGTGGCGCACGCCAAGTCGAACCGGTCCCCGATTCGCTGAGCGAGCTCTCGCGCTTCCTGAGCAGTTTTCTCCGCGCGCCGCAGGTCACCTTGAAGCATTGCCATGAGCGCGAGCCCGACCAAGGCCTTTGCACGAGCGGGCGTAGCCTCCCCGGTGATGGCGAGAGCTCGCTCCAAGCAATCCGCACCTTGGGCGATCTGCCCGCGGAGATACCAGTAATCAGCGAGCGCCCCCGTCATACGAAGCGCAATCTCACTGTCACCAGTTGACTCCGCCCAGGAAAGCGCGGCCCGGATGTTGGCCTGCTCCTGGTCGATGCGAATAAGCCAGGTCTCGGCTTCTTGCGAAAAGAGGTGCGGCTCCGCTTGCTCCGCGAACTCCATTGCCCACCGCGCCTGGCGGCGACGCAGGACCTCACCCTCACCGCTGTCATCGAGCTGCTCTTGCGCAAACTCCCGGATGACTTGGAGCATGGTGAACCGGATTTCGTCCTCGCTGACTCGCTCGTGCCGGACCAAGCTTGCATCAACCAGAGCACCTAGGGCGTTCCAGAGCTCAGCAGTAGTCAGTCGTGCCAAAGGAGGCTCTTCGTCATCCTCTGGGCTGGCGGCGTTGGCGGATCGCCGGGGGCCAGAGCTAGTGCAGACGGTTTCCAGGGTGGCGAGCGTGGCGCCACCTGGGAAGACCGCCAGCCGGTTGAAGAGGAGCCGGGCTGGCTTGGGGAGGAGCTCCACACTCCAGGCGATGGCCACGCGAAGGGAGCGCTGCCGCTCGGGGAGATCGAGGTCGCCGGCTCCGACGAAGTCGAGCCGCGGTTCCAGGCGACTCACCATTTGGCGGGGAGTAAAGATCTTTGCCCGCGAGGCAGCCAGCTCGATCGCCAGAGGGAGACCATCAAGTCCCACACAAATCGCTGCGATATCCCGGGCGTTAGTCTCGGTCAACTCGAATCCCTGGACATCAGCTTGCGCTCGCTGGACAAACAAGGCGAGCGCAGGAATCTGCGCAAGCTCCTCAACCGGGGGCAAATTGTCGAGGTCGGGCAATGCGAGTGGCGCCACCTCGAATTGGTGCTCCTGACGGATGTGCAGCGCGCGGCGGCTGGTCGCGATGATCTTGAGCTTCGTCGTCCGCTCCAGCAGCGTAGCGATCTGCGGGCCTGCATCGATTTGCTCGAGGTTGTCCAGGATCAGCAGCATGCGCTTGGCCCGCAGGTGAGACGCGACGACCTCTATGGAGCGCTTTCGCCCGGTCAACTGGACTCCGAGGCGCTGCGCAATGGCTCCTGGAAGGTCGGAGGCTCGCTGAACGGTTGAGAGATCAACAAACCATACCCCATCAGGAAATTGGTGCTGGAGTGCGTCCGCGATTGCCAAACCTAGCCGGGTCTTGCCGACGCCAACGGGCCCGATCAGGGTCAGCAACCGGACGTGCGGCGCCTGGAGGAGTGCGGAGGCCGTTTTGATGGCCTCTTCCCGGTTAATGAGCGGTGTTGGCGGCGATGGCATTTGAGGGCGCTCCGCCTTGCTGGAGCGGCGCCGGCCAGGCCGCTTGGGAACGCGCTGCAGAAACTCGCGGCGGGCGTTCCCCTTCAGACCGAGAGCATTGGCGAGGTCTTTCAGCGTGCCTCGTTGGGGATATCGGGTGATATTGCGCTCGATGTCCGAAATGGTCCGCAGGCCGACTCCCGAGCGTTCCGCAAGTTGCTCCTGGGTTAAGCCGGCTGCTTCCCGGCAACGCCGTAAATAGACACTAAAATCGTCGGTACTCATGAAGCGACTGAGCTCCCGCTACTTTTGGCACAGGGTTCCTTTGACACCACTCATCGTGGAGTGGGCCGGTGATCGAAGAGTTTCGGGAAGGAGCGTCGTGGCAGCGAATTGCTAGCTGCTCCTTAGGCTGGGGTACGGCCACACGCGCCTATGATACCAATTCTGAGAACACATAGGGAAGTGCCAGGACAGGCACAAGCGAGCCTCCCCGGAGCGCGGGAGCACAGCCGGGGATTCGACTAGGCATCCCGAGGAATGGCAGCTATGCTTTGACCTTGAACCGGCGCGCGGGCCAGCCTGTCGCTCCGTCTGGCAGCGGTGCGCGCTCCTCTCGTGGCATGACGGCTCCGGAGCCGTCGGTCACACGAATCCGCATGGTGAATTTACCTTCGACCGCCTCGAAAGGAAATGCCCAGCGAACCCAAGTGAAGGGTGGATTGAGAGCGGGCTCGAGGATGGCGTCTGCCCAGGTTTCGCCATCATCCAGGCTGACCTCGACCCGCTTGATGTCCCGGTCACCGGCGGAGGCAACGCCAGCCGCGATCTGCGGTCCAGGCTGAAGGGTTTCTCCGTCGCGCGGGGTGTCGATGCGGCCCCAAATTTGCATGACGGCGAGGTCGCTCCAGCCGCGCGTCTGCCAGTATCCTTGGAAGTCCTCGTTGACGACCTCAATCCGATCAAGCCACTTGACGTTCTTCATGCCATAGATGTTGGGGATGATGAGACGCGCGGGAAATCCGTGCTCATCGGGGAGCGGCTCGCCGTTCATCCCGACGACGATCAGGTTGTCCGGATCCATGCCGATCTGAACCGACACGGAGTCTTCGTAGTCGTCGGCGGCGTGAAACTTGAGATCGATCGCACCATCCTGAATCCCAGCCTCGATGAGGAGCTCGGCCAGTGGTAACCCTGTCCACTCTGCCGTGCTGATCAGATCGCCGTTGAGCTCGTTGGAGATGCAGCACAAGGTCGTAATCTTCTTGGTCGTGGCGCGCGCGACGAGTTCGTCATACGTCAACTCCAGCTCGCGATCGACTAAGCCAGTGACCTTCAGCCGCCATGATTTGACGCCTACCCGGGGATCGGAGATGTTCTTTGAGACCTGATAGAAATCCGGGGTCGGGGTGAGCACTGGCGTCAGTTTTTTCGCGTCATCTAATTGCATGAAAAGGGCGAAGGGATCCTGGCTTTCCTGCGTCAAATCGGTCACGAGGGCCGCCGACTCCTGTACCCGGGCTGCCTGAGAGGAGGAGGTCGGGGTCGACGTGGGCAAAGGATGGCCTTGCCGAGCGCGCTGAGTGGCGACGATATCCCGGGCGCGCTGTTCGGTGGCGACCGCGTCGCCTTTGGAGCGACGGGGGGTGATCAACCGCCAGGCTGACACGCCGAGTGTGCCGATGCCGGCGAGTATCGCTGCGTTCCACGCTGCCTGCCCAAGCAGAGCGCGGCGGTCGACTGGCGTTCCGAGCGTCTGGCGTTCATGGTGAAGTGCGGGCGAGGTGAAGATGGTCCAGCTTGCTGCCCAGAGCGCGAAGGTCGCCAGCAACTGCACCAAGATATCTGAGGTGTACGAGCTCCGAGTGGCGAAGATTCCGAGATAGGCGATCGGAAGGATCACCAGGAGGGTGAACAGAAGAAGCACGGAGGCAACCGCCGTGGCGGCCAGAAGCCTGCCGGTGGCGTCTCCTCGCCATCGCCGGCTCAGCGCTCCCGCAACCTTCCCGGCCTGGTACCCCACGGCCAGAATGCCGAGCAGCACGGCGACGAAAAGGCTCTTCTTGGCCAGGCTTCCGTAGTTCTCCGTGGCGGCTCCGAAGACGGACAGCGGTGTGAGCCGCGCAATGGCGGCCACCATGAATTCGGGAAAGGCCTGGACGACGCCGTCCCTCGATCCTTCCAACCGCCAGAGTAGCTGCGCGCTGAGCATCATCAGCGTGGCAAGAAACCCTGCCTGCCCGACCCTGAGAGGGATGCTGGCCGGACGAGTCTCTGCGTGTGTCATTGGGGTACCCTCACTCTTTTGGCCGCGGCCCCAGGCGCCTGAGCCTGTGATCTGGGGATTTCCCCCTTGATGGAACGGATCTTCCCATCGCGGTTGAGCTCTCGTTGTTTTGTCTCTCCGCCCGCGTGAACGTTACGAGATCCCTAACCGGTGTCACGTACATCTTACGACGGTGGCGGAGTCGTGGATGCTTCCCGCAAGCGGACCGCAGCGTGAGCACGTATCTGCCCTGTGGGCGCCTTGCTTGGGAAATGCCCCGGTCCAGGCTGGCACATCCTTGGTTTGCCTCCGTCGCGGCAGCGCGTTCGCGAGGCGCAGGATGGATGGACAGAGTGGGAAATGCAGGATCGCTCCGCAAACCACTGGAAGGAGACGCGCAGCAGTTGCGCAAGTCGCGCCGGAGATGGGAGTTGGGCTAAACGGAGACCACGGCTCCTCAGGACGAATTGCCTACATGCAGATATCGCGATGATGAGATATACTATCCGCAGCTAAGCGAAGTGTGGTGGCGTAGGAGGTGGTGGTTGTGAAGAAGCTGATTGATCTGATCCATCCGTTCCGCCCAGGGAATAATCGGTTCGAGCGTTACTATGCGGCAATCTTGGGTGATGGCGTAGGCTACCCAACAGCGGACGAGGCTCGGAAGGATCTGCGACGGTTGGATTTGATGACGGCTTACACGCGCTGGACCTTCTAGTCTTGGTCACTGGAAGGTAGCTGCGGACCATCCGGCGAAGTAGCTCGATCTTTTCGCCCTGCTGGCGTCAGGCTGGCAGGGCGTTGTTGTCTCATAGAATCCTCTCGTCTCGCTCCGGCTGACCGTAACGCCGGTGATCCATGCCCTGGGCAATTCCGTACGACTGCTAGAACTCAGAGCTTGACCGGCAACCGGGTTCCACAATGTTGCCGGCAGCGATCGAACCCGGTGCCGGGCATGAGTCTGATAGTCGTCCGGACGGCTATCACAACCTCACGCTAGCAGTCGCTCTGAGCCAGCGATTCCGTTTGCGATGCAATTTTGCATCCGGCACTACCGAAAGGGGTACCACAATGCGATCCCCACGGAGCTCGCTTGTGTCACTTGCGGTGCTGGTAGCCGTGCTGGTGGCGCTTTCGTCGTTGCTGAATCTGGGAGCGACGCAGTCTCGTGCGTCCAGCCATCGCGAAGCGCCGATCATCGCATCCGATCCGACGGCAGACAGCACCGATCTCTACGCCTTTGTCAGCCCGGACGCACCGGAGACGGTCACCATCATCCACAACGTCTACCCTGGCCAGGATCCAGCCGGTGGACCGAATTTCTACCGCTTTGGCGACGACGTGCTGTATGACATCAATATCGACAACACGGGCGATGCCGAGGCGGACATCGTTTACCGCTTCGATTTCTCGACCACAGTCGCGAATCCGAACGTTCCCCTGATCAACGTCGGGGCAGTCGAATCGCTTGATGACCCCGATCTTGGCGTCATTCAGCGATACACGGTCACCCGCATCACGGCGGACGGCGCGGCCCAGTTGCCGTTTGAGGGCACGGTGCCTCCTCCGAACATCGGGCCGGTGTCAACCCCGGCATACGCGGCGCTGTCTGAGGCGGCAATCGGCGAAGTGGACGGTATGAAGATCTTCGCCGGGCAGGTTGATGATCCGTTCTGGGTGGATCTTGGCGGGATCTTCGATCTCGTCACCCTACGCCAGGTGCCTGGAGCCAGCGGCGGGATCGACGACCTCCAAGGTCTCAACGTGCTCACGATGGCGATGCAAATCCCGATCGAGGATCTCACAGCAACTGGTCAGGCACCCTCCGGACCGGATGATCCCAATGCCATCATCGGCGTTTGGGTGACGACCAGCCGGTACTCGACTACCGTCATCAACAGTGACGGCACGCGAGAGGGGAGTGGCGATCTCGTTCAGGTATCACGCCTGGGCATGCCGCTGGTCAATGAGGTGGTTGTTCCCATCGGGTTCAAGGACTATTTCAATGCCTCCCAACCGAAGGACGACGCCCAATTTGCTGACGCCGTGTTACGCCCCGTCCTTCCTGGTGTGCTGGCGCAGTTGTATGGCATCACGGTTCCAGACGCGGACCGGCAGGACCTTGCCACCGTCTTTTTGACAGGAGTTCCTGGCCTCAATCAACCAGCGAATGTCAAGCCAGCGGAGATGTTGCGCCTGAACATGGCAATTCCGCCATCCGACGATCCCAACCCGCTCGGCGTGCTTGGCGGTGACAACGCTGGGTTCCCGAATGGGCGCCGGCTCGGTGATGAGGTCGTTGATATTGAGCTGCGAGTGGTAGCTGGCGTCCTCTTTTACACGCTGGTGACCGACGGTTGCCCCGATGGCGACGTGTACAACGTTGAGCCCAACAATCTGCTCGGAGGAGGCGTGCACGGAAACGATGTCTCGTTCCGAGACTCCTTCCCATATCTTGCGTTGCCGCATCAAGGCTTCGAGCACCGGCATCACGCGAAATCGACCCCGGCAAGGAAGGACCGCCCAGCCGAAGAGGCGGCAGGCCCGCAGGAGTCGGTTTCGCTCGACCTGGCAGAACTCAATGACTCCGGGGTGTCCGGCACGGCGACCCTAACCCAGGATGGCGACAATCTCATCGTGTCGATCGAGGCAACCGGGGCAACAGGGGATCATCCGGCGCACATTCACGCGGGAACGTGCGCTACCCTCAACCCCAACCCGGAGGTGCCGCTGAACAACGTCGATGCCAACGGCCGCAGCGAAACGGTCGTCGAAGGACGGTCGCTTGACGAATTCACGGGCGGCCGCTTCGCGATCAACGTTCACAAGTCTGCCCAAGAGATCGGCGTCTATGTGATGTGCGGAGACATTCCGTAACAACCGGGTCTACGCGGGGCGAGAAAAGCACCCTCGCCCCGCGCCTCGGTGAGCGACGTGCTGGCTGCCCTTGATCAGTGGAAGGAGATGTGCATGAGGAAGGGAACGCTGGCAGTGCGCCTCATCCTCCCGGTCATTGCCGCAAGCCTTTTGTTGACGGGTGTCCTAAACGGACGGGCCTTGGTGATGGATGGCGAGCCGGCCGGGTGGGAACTCGATCCGTCAGCACCGTCAGAGATGGATCACCTCGTTGGCGCCCCAGTGCGTCTCCCAACCCAGCTCGACGACCTCATTGCCAATCTCCAGGAAACGTTGCGCTCTGAACCGGGAAATGGAGTCGCGGCCACGATGCTGGCAGACGCCTACCTGCAGAAGGCCCGAGAGACCGGCGATCCAGGGTACTACCCGAAAGCAGAGGCCCTCTACCGCCACGCGCTTGAGCGGCAGCCCGAGGACTACGCGGCCATGACCGGGATGGGCACAGTGTGCCTAGCCCGGCACGACTTCAGCCAGGCACTGGAGTGGGGTGAGCGGGCGCACGCTCTCAATCCCTATTCTGCCCCCGCGCTGGGGGTGGTGGCCGATGCGCAAATTGAGCTTGGCCGCTATGAGGAAGCCGTTCGCACTGTGCAAGCGATGGTGGATCTCCGGCCTGACTTAGCATCCTTTGCACGCGTGTCGTACCTGCGCGAGCTCATGGGCGACGTCTCTGGCGCAACTGCCGCGATGGAGCAGGCCGCGCAGGCGGGCTCGGGGAGGGCGGAGCATGTTGCCTGGGCATACGCGCAGCTTGGCAATCTCTTCTTCAACGCTGGCGACCTCCCGGAGGCGGAACGGCGGTATCGACAGGCAATCCAGACGCTCGATGGCTATGTGTTTGGCCTGGCCGGGCTGGCGCGAGTGGCGGCTGCCCGCGGTGATTTCCAGATCGCGATTGATCGGTACCGCGAGGCGATTGCGACGATGCCCCTGCCGGAGTTTGTGATTGCTCTCGGCGACACCTATGCTGCCGCCGGACAAGCGGACGAAGCGGCGCAGCAATACGCGCTAGTCGAGGCAATGCAGCGTCTCTATGAAGCCAACGGCGTCGACACCGACGTGGAGATGGCGCTGTTTGCGGCGAATCACGATCTGGATGTGGACCGGGCACTTGCCCGGGCTCATGTCGGCTACCAAAAACGGCCAAGCATTTACGCTGCCGACGCCCTGGCATGGACGCTGTACAAGGCTGGCAATTACCACGAAGCCAACCGCTATGCTCAGGAAGCGCTCAAGCTTGGCACGCGGGACGCGCGGTTGTATTTCCATGCTGGGATGATTGCAGCAGCGCTTGGCAGCAGGGAAGAGGCGATTGCGCTCCTCGAAGAAGCGCTCGCGATCAATCCGCACTTCTCCGTGCTTGAGTCCTCACGCGCCGTTGACGAGCTGCAGCGCTTGCACGATGGCAGATGACCGGTAGGAGGGATGTAAATGGCTGCCCGTGCCGCTGTTCCTGTTGTGAGTGACGACCAGTCCGCCGAGCTGAATGACTGCCGCGCAAGCGGCCCAGGGGTCTCCCCCGGTCGTCCCCGGCGCTGGGTAATCGCTGTGGGATTCGCCCTCCTCACGGCGCTGGCGAGCTGGCCCCAAGCTGCTTCGGCGCATCCACTTGGGTACTTCACCGTCAACCAGTACACACGGCTAGAAGTGACGGCCAGGGACGTGCGAGTAGTTTACGTGCTGGATTTGGCAGAAATACCGGCTTTTCAAGAGATCGAAGAGCGCATTGACGCCGGCGGTGACGGCGAGATTTCTGATGATGAGCGTGCCACCTACCTGGATGCGAAGCTGTCAGAGATCCGGGCCGGCTTGCACCTTCTCGCGAATGGCCAAAAGATCGATCTGGAGCCACAGAGCGCCGAGCTTACATTTCCGGCGGCTCAAGCTGGCCTGAAGCTCATGCACCTGCGAGTTGTCTTGCGCCCCGTTCAGCCAGTGGCCATCGGACAGGAGCCGCTCGCTATCGAGGTCACAAACGCATATGAGCCCGGCTCGCTGGGCTGGCGAGAGATGCTAGTGACCCATGGGCCCGGCGTGGCAATTGAGGGCGTGGAGGTACCAGCGGCGGACGTAAGCGATGAGCTCAGGCAATACCCCGAAGACATGCTGCAAAGTCCGCTGGACGAGCGCAGGCTGGCATTCACCGTAACGCATCGCGCCGGCGCCGCTGCAGCGAAAAGCTTCGAACGCTTTGTGAGCGACCAGGGGACGGGGACTGGACAGCCCGGAATTCGTCGTTGGGGCATTGAAGCCGGGAGTTCCCGCTTCGCTGGCTTAGTGGCTGGCGGCGATCTGACCGCAGGAGGGATTGTTGCGGCCCTTTGCCTGGCCTTGCTGTGGGGAGCTGCGCATGCCCTGTCGCCCGGACATGGGAAGACCCTTGTGAGCGCCTATTTAGTCGGTTCACGTGGCACGACCAAACACGCGGCGTTTCTTGGGCTGACTGTGACAATCACCCACACGACCGGCGTGCTCGCTCTCGGGTTGGTAACGCTGTTTGCCTCGCGGTTCGTGGTGCCGCAGGATTTGCTGCCTTGGCTCGGTGCTGGCTCTGGGGCGCTCGTTGTGCTGATCGGTCTCTCTACACTTCGGCAGCGGCTTCCGCGACACCATGGGCATCATGACCACACGCATCATGCCCACGACCACAATCACGACGACGTTCACCAAAACGGATTCATCACTCATACTCACTGCGGCACCAGCCACAGCCATCTTCCGCCGGGCAACGGAGGGTCACCACTTACGTGGAGGGGACTCCTGGCCCTTGGCATCTCGGGCGGTCTTGTTCCGTGTCCTTCGGCTCTTGTCGTTCTCCTTGGGGCGGTCGCCTTGGGACGAGCTGGATTCGGACTGGCGCTGGTTGTGGCGTTCAGCGTTGGACTTGCCGCAACGCTGACACTCCTTGGAATCGCCTCGCTGTACGCGAGCCATTTCATCCGGCAGCGAATGCCGGCCGCGGGCCGGATTGGCCCACCGTTTCGGTACGCTCCGGCGGCCGGCTCGATCGCTTTGACCATTGCTGGTTGCGCCATTATTGCCCGTGCACTGGGTGAACTAGGCATGCGCTGAAGCTCGCAAAGGGATCTCACCTGTCGCCACAACTGGATCGCCGCGTCGCTGCATGTGTGCGCTGAGCGAGGCTGCTCCTTGTTGCGGCGACACGATGGCGGCACCCGGCGTGCAGCAGGATCGTTGCGTCGCCATCGTGTTTACCTACTGGACCTTGGCTGGCCGCGGAGCGGCCGTTACCCGCCCTTGCCAGAGTGGAGCGGCTTGCGGGCACGAACAAAGGCGCTTACGAGCCGCCCGCCGGAGGTGGCAAACCGGTCAAAGGCTGTGGAATCCCAGCCTGGGGGTGGAACGCTGCAGCACGCTTCGGTGCCTGCGTAGCTCTCAGCGAGCTCGACTGGATCGTAGACCCGTGTTACCTCGATCCCGACATCCGTAAACCCGGCGTCCGCGAGGTACCGGCGGTACTCATTCTCCTCCAGGGCTCCAGCGACGCAGCCTACCCAGGCTTCCATGCTGGCGCGAACATCTGCTGGCAGTTCACCCTGCACAACCACGTCGGACACGGCGAAGCGGCCTCCCGGCTTCAGCACGCGAAAGGCTTCACGCAGCACTCTCGGCTTGTCGGCTGAAAGATTGATGACGCAGTTGGAGATAATGACATCAACCGAATTGTCCGGAAGAGGAATGTTCTCGATCTGTCCTTTGATGAACCGGACATTTTCAATCCCGGCTGCTAGCCGGTTGGCCTCAGCAAGCTCCAGCATTTCGTCGGTCATGTCGAGCCCATAGGCAAAGCCAGTGGGACCGACCCGGCGCGCGGAGAGCAATACATCAATGCCCCCGCCAGAGCCGAGATCGAGAACAGTCTCTCCAGGACTCAACTCGGCCAGCGCGGTTGGATTGCCGCAGCCGAGCGACGCCATCACGGCTGCTTCTGGAAGACCGGCGAGATCAGCGGAGTCGTAAAGGTTACTGGTAATCGGATCTTCGTGACGCGGCGCGCTTGCGGGGCCACACGACGCGCAACAGGCGTCAGCGGCGTGAAGCGTGACGCGGCGCGCGCTCTCGGCATACTTGGTGCGAACCGCTTCCCGGATCGCATCGGGCGGAATTTCAGGTACGTCACGTGACATGCATGTCTCCTTTGCATCGAACATCGTCAATAATCAATGAAATGGCTTGTCTCAATCCTTCATGCTGGACTCCTTTCCGATCCTTTACTCAGGCGGTTGCGAGCGCTTTCGCTCGTACGTCGCGCGGGCGATCCGGCGTCGGTGATTCGAGGCCGAGGATGCGCCGGGCCGCTTCAGGGAATTCTGCCAAGCACGCGCGGTTCACCCGGTAATACATGAAGGTACCCCGGCGCTCGGCGAACACGAAGCGGACATCCCGGAGCACCTTGAGGTGGTGAGAGATGGTCGGCTGGCCCAAAGGAAAGTGCGCGACGATGTCGCAGACGCAGACGGGCTCTTCGCTTTGCGCAAGAAGGTTCAGAATACGAATTCGCGTAGGATCCGCAAGCGCTCGAAACCAGGCGGCATATTCGTCGGCCTCCTGCTCCGCGATCTGCGGAGGATCAACCGCTGTGCAGCAAGGAGCCGGGCCAGCGCTACTTCTGATTCTCTGAGTTGCACGAACGCGATCTGTCATCGACATACCTCATCAACATTCGCCACGATCCTATCGCTTGCATCGAAGATTGTCAATACATATGACATCTCGAACGAGCGGCATGTGTTCTAAGTCCGCTGCCGCGTGGCAGTCATGCCCGAAGAGTGCGGAGGACCATGACCTCGAGCCCCCTGGCGTGGCTTAATGCATCCGAAGTGGTTGAGCGGCTCCACGCAGTGAGCCTTGAACGGGCGACAGGCTGGAAATGACGATCTACGGCGCACCCAGGTTAGACGCACCGCGCTTTGACGATGTCGCGCGGCAGTATGATGCGCTCCTTGTTCTGTCATTTGGGGGACCAGAGGGCCCAGACGACGTCATGCCGTTTCTTGAGCGCGTCACGCGTGGGCGAAATGTGCCCCGCCACCGGCTGGAGGAGGTAGCAGAGCACTACCTGCATTTCGGCGGCGTGAGCCCGATCAACGCACAGAACCGGGCACTGATCGCCGCGCTGAAAGCCGAGCTCGCGATCCATGGCCCGCAATTGCCGATCTATTGGGGGAACCGGAACTGGCATCCATTCGTGACGGACACCGTCCGCCAGATGCGAGATGACGGGATTCGCCGGGCTCTTGTCTTTGTGACGTCGGCGTTTAGCTCGTATTCCGGATGCCGGCAATACCGCGAAGATGTGATCCAAGCCATTCAGACCGTTGGCGATGGGGTGCCGATCTTTGACAAACTGCGCGTATTCTACAACCATCCCGGCTTCATCGAGCCAATGATCGAGCGGACTAAAGCGGCGCTTGAGCAGATTCCGGAACATCGCCGTGACCGCGCCGTCGTCCTCTTCTCGGCCCACAGCATTCCGCTCGCGATGGCGCGTGGTTGCGCCTACGAAGCACAACTGCGAGAGGCAAGCCAGCTCATTGCTGAGGGTATTGGGCGGGATGATCCGCGCATTGTGTACCAAAGCCGGAGCGGGTCGCCACACGTGCCGTGGCTTGAGCCGGATATTGGAGAGGTCCTCGACGAGCTGGCCGCGAGCGGCGCTCAGGATGTCGTCGTGGTTCCGGTTGGGTTCATCTCCGACCACATGGAGATTCTTTTCGATCTCGATACTGAAGCGAGGCAGCGGGCTGAAGACCTGGGCCTCAACTTCGTTCGCGCGGGTACAGTCGGCACCCACCCGACATTCATTCGCATGATTCGTGAGCTGATCGCCGAGCGCATGACAGAGCGACCGGAGCGGCGGGCGCTAGGGCGTCGCGGTCCTTCGCATGATATTTGTCCCCTGATGTGTTGCCTGCGTGGCGATGAGCGGCCCGGTCGCGGCCAGCCCGCGGCGGCTGTGGTGAGTGCGTGACCCTACGCACGGTGCTTCGTTTGCGGGATTGAGCGGCCAGGCGGTTGGGCATGCCCGCCCAACTCTCTCCTCGTGCCTGGCTTGCGGCCGTGATTTCCACGTTGGGATCGTGATAGGATTGGAAAGGAACGGTAGATTTACACAAAATTTCTCGTTTTGCGAAGAATTCCGTTCCCTCAAGCGGTGTGCGAGGCTGGTGAGCGCAGGTTGACGGTGCTGGGGACGATAGATTCATAGCTCCTGTCAGGCTGACCAGATCAGAGAGGCGGTTCAGGCCGGATCGTCTCGTGGCAATCCGCTCCATCGCAGATCGAGATCGGCGTGTGGATGCCGAGTTGCCAGCAACGGCCATTGCTAGGGTTATGAGGAATCTGCCTCCGACAATCCGGATCGGTGCGCGCGGGTCGGAGCTTTCGCGCTGGCAGGCTGACCACGTGTCCAGGCTGCTGCGAGCCGCGTATCCCTCACTGGCAGTTGACATCGTGCCGATCGAGACGAGTGGAGACCGGCTGCTCGACACACCGTTGCCGTTGCTGGGCGGCAAGGGAGCCTTCACGGCGGAGCTTGAGGCGGCGCTCTTAGGTGGTCAGATCGACCTTGCCGTGCATAGCCTGAAGGATCTGCCGACCAAGCACAGCTCGGGACTCGCGATTGGCGCGGTCACGCGACGCGATTCCGTCGTTGATGCGCTGATCAGCAGAGACGGCAGCACACTTGCCACATTGCCGCCGGGCGCGGCTGTGGGCACGAGCAGTGTGCGCCGGTCGGCCCAGATTCTCCGCGCTCGGTCCGATCTCCGGCCAGTCTCCATCCGAGGCAACGTGGGCACTAGGCTGCGCAAGGTGTTCGATCCGGATTATGGGTACGATGCCATCGTTCTCGCCCGAGCCGGTCTGGAACGCCTTGGACGTCTTGACGTGATCACCGAGGAGCTGTCGCTGAACATCATGCTGCCAGCGCCGGGCCAGGGTGCGCTGGCGGTGCAGTGCCGCGATGATCCGTCAATGATCGGGTTTCTCCGCCCGATTCATCATGCCGGCACCGCGCTGGCCACAGCCGCAGAGCGCGCGTTCCTCGCCACTCTCGGTGCGGGTTGCTCGGCTCCCGTGGCGGCGCTGGCGTGGATCGCGCGCAGCGAGCTGTGGTTGCACGGGCGGGTCCTTGCACACGATGGCAGTAACCATGTTGACGTGCACGTGCGCGCGAGCGCTCCGGACATGGCCGCGGCTGAAGCGCTGGGCAAGCGGGCTGCCGAACGGGCTCTGGCACGCGGCGCCGACTCATTGTTACAGGCAGCGCCATGAGCAACGCATTGACGGGAAAGCGCGTCGTCAATACGCGCGCGGTTCATCAGGCTCATGAGCTTGACCGGCTGCTGACCCAGCGCGGGGCAGTCCCGATTGCGTTTCCCTGCGTCGCGATCGCTCCGCCGGAGGAGACCGGAAATCTCGAAGCTGAGTTGAGGCGGCTCGCAGTCGGCGAATACGACTGGCTGGCACTCACCAGCGCAAATGCAGTTGAGGCGATCGCCCCGTATCTTGAAGCGCTAGAGCTCGCGCCGGCCAGCAGCCCTCCCTTCCGCATCGCGGCTGTTGGCTCGGCCACAGCGGCGACCGTGCAGCGCCGCTTAGGGCTCAACGTGGATCTCGTTCCAGAGCACTACAGTGCCGCCTCGCTCGGCGCTGCCATGCCGGTCAAAGCCGGCGACCGGGTGCTGCTTCCCATTTCGGCGATCGCCAAGCGGGACCTCGTCGAAGCGCTGGAGCGGCTGGGAGCCAAGGTGACGGCTGTGACAGCGTATCGCACGGTGCGTGGCAGTGGCGGCGCCGATGTGCCCAGCCTGCTCGCGATGGGCGAAATAGACGCGATCACATTCGCTAGCTCATCTGCGGTCGAAGGATTCTTCGATCGTCTCCGTCAGGAAGGAAACTCGGAAACGCGATTCGATGGCGTGGTACTCGCCTGCATCGGGGCTGGGACTGCCGCCACCCTGCGGGATTGGGTGACCGTGGATCCGGTGGTTCCTCCGAAAGCGACCCTGGCTGCCATGGTTGATGCGTTAGAGCGCGTGTTCTCGGACCAGTGATCCGGAGGGAGGACACAGTGATTGATGTCGAGCGAATACAGGCTGGCACGCGAGGAGCGGCGGGTTTCCCGACTGTCCGTCCACGACGGCTGCGGCGAACGGCGACCCTCCGCCGGATGGTCCAAGAGACGGAACTATCCCCGAGCGATGTGATTTATCCGATGTTCGTCCGCCCTGGGAAGGACATTCAGGCGCCGATCCGATCCATGCCTGGACAGTGCCAGTGGTCGATTGACCGGCTTGTCACTGAAGTCCGGGAGATTGCCCGGCTCGGTATTCCCGCGATTATGCTCTTTGGTATCCCAGAGCGTAAGGATGCCTGTGGCAGTGAAAACTACGACCCCAATGGCATTATTCCTCGTGCGATTCGTGCAGTGAAGGATCAGGTGCCCGATTTGCTGGTCATATCTGATATGTGCTTTTGCGAATATACCGATCACGGGCATTGTGGCGTCATCAACGACGCGAGTACGGCACAGTTTCAGCCGGCATTGCCTCAGGGGTACCTGCTCAATGATCCGACACTCGAACTTCTGGCTCGCGCGGCGGTAGTTCATGCCGAGGCGGGGGCGGACATCATCGCGCCATCGGGGATGATTGATGGCATGGTCGGCGCGATTCGTGCGGCGCTTGACACGAACGGGTTTGAGCACGTCTTGATCATGAGCTACGCGGCTAAATACGCCAGTGCCTTCTACGGGCCGTTCCGTGAGGCGGCGGAGAGTCCACCGAAATTTGGGGATCGGAGCCAGTATCAGATGGATCCTGCAAACCGCCGGGAGGCGCTTCGCGAAACGGCGCTCGATGTCGCTGAAGGTGCTGACATCGTGATGGTCAAGCCGGCGTTGCCCTATCTCGATGTGTTGAGCAGCGTTCGCTCGGCGTTCGATATTCCCGTGGCCGCATACCAAGTCAGCGGAGAGTACGCGATGCTGCACGCGGCGGCTGCCAATGGATGGATTGATCTCCGGCGCTGTGCGATGGAAACGTTGATTGGAATTAAGCGCGCCGGCGCGGACATGATTCTGACCTACTTTGCAAAGGATCTCGCGCACTGGCTCAACGCATGACATCAGCGGTTACAACGGGCGACATGCAGAGCAGATTTCTACGCGCCTGCCGTGGCCTGCCAGTGGACGCCACTCCCATTTGGCTCATGCGGCAGGCGGGCCGTTACATGCCGGAATACCGCGCGCTGCGCGAGCGATATGGGATTTTGGACATCATTAAGGAGCCAGAGCTTGCCTGCGAGGTGACGCTCCAGCCGCTGCGCGCTTTCGACCTTGATGCTGCCATCATCTTTGCCGATATCCTGCCTCCGCTAGAGGCGATGGGATTGCGGCTGTCGTACGAGCGTGGCGAAGGTCCGGTGATCCACAACCCGGTTCGCTCACGGGCCGATGCGGAGCGTCTGGCGGTGGTGGCGCCAGAGGAGGCGCTCTCGTTTACGCTTCAAGCGATCCGGCTCGTGCGACGGGAACTCGAACGCGAAGGCATTCCCCTCATTGGGTTCAGCGGAGCGCCGTTCACGCTAGCAACCTATGCCATTGAAGGCGGCCCAAGCCGGAATCACGCCCGGACGAAGCAGATCATGATGGATGAGCCGGTGCTGTGGGACACGCTCATGACAAAGCTTGCGGAGGTCACTGGACGGTATCTCCTGGCGCAAGCTGAGGCTGGAGCGCAGGCGCTGCAACTGTTCGACAGTTGGGTCGGCGAGCTTAGCCCATATGACTACCGATCGTGCGTTCTTCCCTACTCGCGTCGAGCGGTTGCGATTGCCCGCCAAGCAGGCGTGCCGGTCATTCACTTCGGGGTCAACACGGGAGGGTTGCTTGAGCTTCTCCAGGAAGCTGGGGGCGACGTCATCGGCGTAGACTGGCGCATCAGCCTGACCGCGGCACGGCAACGGCTCGGAGAATCGGTGCCGCTCCAAGGAAATCTCGATCCTGTTGCGCTTCTCGGTTCCTGGGAATCGCTGCGCGAGCGAGCGCAAGCTATTCTTGAGGAGACGGCAGGGTGGCGAGGGCACATCTTCAATCTGGGGCATGGACTCCTGCCGCAAACGCCGGTTGACAACGTCCGCCGGTTGGTGGACTTCGTCCACGAAGCGACGTCGCGCTCGCCGGGCGGTCACGATGTCATGCGCCCAGCCTGAGTGCGGGTCCCTGGAGTGCGTTGATGAGCGAAGTGAGCCGGCAGGTTTTACCGACTGAAACAGACGTGGTGATTGTCGGGGGAGGGCTGGCCGGTCTCATTACGGGGTTCCGGATCCAGCAGCTTGCGCCTGATGTCCGCCTGGTGGTTCTGGAGGCTACCGAGCGCGTTGGGGGAAAGGCATGGACGGAGCGGATCGAGCATACTTCCGGCTCGTTCATTGTAGAGGCCGGACCGGATTCGCTCGTGACACAGAAGCCCCACGGCTTGCAGCTTGTTCGCGATCTTGGTCTTGCTGACCAACTGCAATCGGTCTGCCCAGTCTCGCCTTCCGTCAGTGTGCTGAAGCGAGGTCGGCTGTACCCGTTGCCGGAAGGAATGTTTCTGCTCGCTCCAACGTCCGCTCGCTCCTTTGCACGCTCTCGCCTGCTGTCACCCGCGGGAAAGGCACGAGTCGCGCTGGAGATTGTCCAGCCACCGCGGAGGGACGACGAGGACGAATCGCTGGCGGAGTTTGTAAGCCGGCGATTCGGCCGAGAGGCTCTGGACTGGCTCGCCGAGCCGTTAATGGCGGGAATCTACAATGCAGATCCGGAGCGTCTCAGCGTACTCGCCACGTTTCCAGTGTTTCGACAGTTGGAGCGGGAGCACAGAAGCGTCATTCGTGGCCTCCGCAAACAACGGCGACCGGCTGGAACGGCGCGACCTGCAGCGTTCATGACACTCCGGAACGGCATGGGCGAAATCGCTCAAGAACTCGGGAGACGCCTGGCTGGGTGCTCGGTGGTCAACGCACCGGTGGTAGCGATAACGCTGACTGATGGAGGCATAGCCGTTCGGGTGGAAGATGGGCGGACGGTGGCGGCGCGAGTGGCGGTGCTAGCCGTCCCGGCAGCAGCCGCGGCTGACATGCTACCGGGCCTTGCTCCAGAGGTGGCCACAACGTTGCGTTCCCTGCGGTCAGTCGATACCGGCACTGTGACCTTGGCTTACCCAGACGTTGCCCTCTCGCGGCGGCCGAGCGGATATGGGATCGTGATTCCGAGGCTGGAGCAGCGCCCGATCAACGCCGTCACGCTCTCGTCGGTCAAGTTCCCGTGCCGCGCCCCCAAAGGTTGGACCTTACTGCGCGTCTTTTTCGGCGGCACTCGTAGCCCGGAAACACTCAACCTCGATGATGGAGGCTTGCTTACCCGTATCGAAAAGGAATTGCGTGACTTGGTTGGGATTCAGGGGGAGCCAGCCTTCCACCGGATCTACCGGTGGCGCTCTGGCAGTCCGCAGTATGACGTTGGGCACCTGCAGCGAGTTTCAGAGATCGAGCGAGGCTTACCGCCCAACATCCTGGTCACCGGTAGCGCTTATCGCGGCGTCGGAGTACCGGATATCGCCTATCAGGCTGAGCGAACGGCGCAGGCCGCTGTTGCGGCGGTGAGGTCGTCAGCAAGCGCTAATCTCGCATAGTCGCGTCGACCACCCGAGGCACTTCACGCGCCGGCCTCGTGCCACCGCTTGCTTCTCCATTCTCCACCTGCGCTCACGGCAGTCGGGCTCGGGGCCGGGCCGGCCCGGGTCCACCACACCCAATTTGGTCATCCTGAGCAGATTGAGGGATCTCGACTCTTGGTAACGGCCAGATCTGCACCCTCATAAAACGATCATGGAACTCAGCCAGGCGCTCCTTCTGCGTCCGAGTTAGGCCAGATTACTCATGACGTGTCCAGATTGCGCGGGGCTCAACACCCGATTCCTCGACAAGGCATTTAATCGGGCGCTTGGCGAACGCACTGGTACGAAAAGGACAAGGCTCAGCGCGACAATGCCCCCTGAAGGGGGCTAAGACGATGGTGCCGTCGTGAATGAGCCGGCTTCGGCCGGGTTCGTGGTCATAGCGCGGTGACTTTAACCCTGCGCCGAATGCAGCGAACGGCCAGCGCCGAAGCCCCGTAAAGAATCCGGGTCAGGCCGGCACTGCCGCGCGGCGGCCGGCTGCGGCCTCAAGCATCTCCTTTGCCGATACGGAAATGCAGGTGAAGATCGGAACGTCCTTTTCCGTGTAGGCGCTCGCCATGGAGGAGCGCAGTTCCTGGACTAGATCGAGGAAATCGGCCGGCTCGTCGGACTCAAATCCGAGGACGAACTCTTGGTCGTCGAGGCCGAATGAATAGGTGGTGTTGAGCTTGACCGAGGGGTAGGCATGACCGATGGCGATGTGCTGATTCATCGCTTCCTGGCGCTCCTCCTTCGGCAGTCCGTACCACTCGCGTACCTTCGTCAGGGGGTAGACAAAGAGATACTTGTGGCCGCCGGGCGCCAGGCTGAGCCGGGTGGCTTTGTCTCGCCCTGGTCCGGAGTAGCGCTCGACATACTGTGAGTGCTTGGTCATGGAGAGATAGGAGTACGGTGTCGTCAACCACCCGGCAAGCTCGGTGCCAAGCAGCTCGCTGGCCATCGCGTGAAGGTCAGGCAGCTCGTAGGACACTTGCCAAATCATGAAATCGACGTCACCCCGCGTGCCGATCGTTGAGTAGCAACGGACGAGATTGCGCTCGGCCCAGCGTTCGACGACAGCGTGGAACTCATCGAGATGCCGGTCTTTTTGCATCTGGTCAAGGCGTCGCCACTCCGGCATGAGCTTGAAGAATGTAAATTTCACGAACTGGCGACGACCCGGCTGGAACTCCAGCCCCATAGCGAACCTCCTTCGATTGTTGCCATGCACAGACCCACTCGTGACGGGCACGGCGACTACGCCGACGGCTGTTCCCAATGCGCACTGTACTGTTCACGATGCCGCACCGGCAATCGCCAGATGGGTAGCCGTGCCGATGATCGGGCTGTGAAATGAAGATAGGGCCAGCCCCCGAAAGCGTGGAGAGGTTAGGCGACCAAGTCGCGGGCGCCTGGTCCACTGCGGTAGTCGCCTGTGTCGATGATGGCGCGCAAATGACTAGCGACCTGCCAAACGTCGTGAAACGAGGTGTAAAGGGCCACAGGCGCGAGGCGAATGATGTCGGGCGGACGGAAATCCGGGATCACACCGCGGCGCTTGAGCGCATGAGCGATCCGGGGGCCTGCTGGATGCGCGATGGCAACATGACCGCCGCGCCTGCTGGGTTCCCGTGGTGTCACGATCGTGAATGAATAGGGCGGCGCGGTGAGCCCCGTCGCTTCAAGCAGAGCAATCAAGTACGAGGTGAGCGCGAGCGACTTTTCGCGGATCCGCTCAATGCCAGCCTCTCTGATCACCTGCAAGGCTCCCAGAAGTGGCGCGGTCGCCAAGATCGGCGGTGTGCTGATTTGCCATGCCCCAGCGTGCTCCGCGCCTTCCCACTGGTGCAGCATGTCGAATTGCCGCTCCTTGCGGTAGCCCCACCAGCCGGCTAACCCTGGGGTTTTTCCGAAATGTCTACGATTGACATAGAGTGCGCCGGTGGCGCCGGGACCGGCGTTGAGATACTTGTACGTGCACCAAAACGCAAAATCGACATCCCATTTATCGAGGTGATGGGGAATCGCCCCAACGGAGTGAGCGCAGTCGAACCCAATCACAATACCGCGATCGTGGGCGGCCCGTGTCAACGTCTCCATATCAAGGAGCTGGCCGGATTGATACAGCACCGAAGGCAGGACAGCCAGCGCAACCGAGTCCGAAAGCGCGGCAATGATCTCGCACTCGTCAATCGTCCGGCCATCGTGGCTTGGAACGCGGACAAGATCGCGTTCCGGATCGCCTCCTTTGAGCGCGATCTGCCGCTGGAGCGCATAGATATCGGACGGAAAGTCAAGGGCAGTGGCGACGATCTGCCGGCGAGCGCCGGCGGGCTCATAGAAGGTGGCAACTAAGTTGTGCAGATTGACCGTTGTGCTGCCAGTAATGACAACTTCCTCTGGAGAAGCACCCACCAGTGGCGCCATCAGGGCGCCAAGATGCTCACCGAGCGTGAACCATGGCGGATCGGCATGGAGCCAGCCGGCGATGGCGTTGTGCTTCCACTGCTCAAGCGCCAGCCGAACGGCATCTTCGGCATCGCGGCAAAGGAGGCCGAGGGAGTTGCCGTCGAGATAGATCGTTTCAGGTGGGCGGTAAAAGCGGTCTCGGAACGGCGCGAGCGGATCACTGGCGTCACGCTCCAGGGCATAGTCTTCCAAGGTTGGGATCGGCGGGGCAGTCTCAAAGGCCAATGTCAGCCTCCCAATTCATCAAGGCGCGACCCTCAGGGAAGGAAATAGATCCACTCTGGCGTGCCAAACCGGTCGGCCACGCGCTGATGCGCTTCCGCAAGCTCGTCGTCCGTCACGCTGCCCTCAGTGAGTCCGAACCTGGAGCGAAAGGCCGTGACTAAGTGGTCAATAATCGTCTCCCTGGGGAGGTCCGTTTGCTGGCGTAGCGGTCCAACGCGCTTTTCCGCCGAGGGAATGCCTTTATCGCTGAGTTTTTCCCGGCCGATCCGGAGAATTTCGAGCATGAGGGGAATGTTCATTTGATACGCCATCGTCGTGTGGTGCAGGACTGCTCCCCCGCGGCGCGCCTGGGCCGCTCCACCGATCTTGCCGTTCGCGGAGGTGATGTCGTTGAGCGGGGCATACCAGGCATCGACCCCCAGCTCTCGAAGGGCTGCAACGACCCAGGCGTCAAAGAAGGCGTAGGATTCGGGGAAGCTCATTCCTTGAACCATCTCGTCAGGGGCATAGATGGAATAGGTGATTGCTCCCTCCGGCTCAATGAACATCGCACCGCCGCCGCTGATTCGGCGAACGATTTGCACACCGTGCCGTTGTGCGGCAGCTTCGTCCACCTCATTCCGCACAGATTGAAAACGGCCGAGCACAACGCACCGGTCACTCCATCCCCAAATGCGAATGGTGGGACGGCGCTCACCACGCCCGACCCGGAGAGTAAGCACCTCATCAAGTGCCATGTTGAGCAATGGGGGATTCGGCGTGGCATGGATAACTTCCCACTGATACGCCCGCCAGCGTTCCTCATGCGGGAGTTTGATGTCGCGAGTGGAGTGCTCGTGCAATGGCGTGATCGGCATGGTTTTTCGAATAGGAGAATGCGTTGTCATGGTTCTGACTCCGATGAGGCAGTGAGTGCGCGGCGTACGGCGGCAGCGAGGGCCGCCGGGGAGGAGCCAAGCCATTCCGTTCCTGCGGGCAGGGCAGCTTGGACGCGCTCGGCGATGACAGGCTCTGGAAGGTTGGTCGGAAGACCCTCAAGCGCAGCCGTGATTGCATCCAGCGCTTCCTCTGGGTAGAGAAAGAAATCTCCTGAGACCCGGACGTTCCGCAAGCGATGGTCGAGGAGATTGAAATCGACAACAACCAGCTTTCCTCCCGGGGTTTTGAACTCTCCATGCATGCTACAGTATCCCGCGTGCGAGCTTGGTGCACCCTCATGGCTTGCCGGTGAATCATTTCAGCGTGAGAAGCCGGATGACAACCTTTCCTGCCCGCGATCGGATCGTCGGCAAACAACCCAGCGGCCCGCTGTGGCTGGGCGGGCTTGCGCGTATATTGCACCGGTCGCGCGGTTGTCAGCCAGGGTGGCAATCCAGACGAGTGGGCGCCTGATGCCCGGAGCAAAGGCGCTGGGCCGGGGTGGCCGGCGTACGGCGCACGGCAACTCACGAGACGGGCTGATGCTGGTGAAGACGCGCAGTCGTCTCTTCATCGAGCCAGGCTCTGAGCGAAACGATCTCGTTACGCAGGCGGCCCAAGCGCTCAATTTCGAGCTCCACCACGTCACCCGGTTCGAGCCAGGGGTGGACTTCTGGTCCAAGCTCAAGCAGGCAGCCACCGCCGGCCGTGCCGCTGCCAATCACATCTCCTGGACAGAGCCGCACGTTCAGCGAAGCGCGTGCGATGATCTGTGCCCACGTCCAGAACATATCCTTGGAGTTGGCCCGGGTAACCTCTTCCCCGTTGATGCGAGCGATCATCGTCAGATTTAGCCGGCCGTCCTCAATTTGGTCAACTAGCTCGTCGACGGTAACGAGACAGGGACCCAGGGAGGTTGCGAAGTCTTTTCCCTTTGCTGGCCCGAGCCCAACGCTCATCTCTTGCCGTTGGATGTCACGCGCGCTCCAGTCATTCATGATGGTAAAGCCAGCAATGTGCTCCCAGGCGTAGTCCTCCTGGATATCGCGGCCAGGGCTGCCGATCACACAGGCGAGCTCCAGCTCAAAATCGAGCTCCTTGGTACCGGCCGGTTTCGGCACCTTGGCGTCAGGTCCGACAATCGAGCCGGTATGGCCATAATAGAAGACCGGGATCTCGTACCAGGCGGGCGGCACCTCACGTCCACGCCGGTTGTATGCCGTCTTGACGTGTTGCTCAAATGCGTAGAAATCCCGCAAGGAGCGGGGGCGTGGCACTGGGGGAAGAAGCTTTGCCTCCCAGACGGGGACAACGATTTCTGGCGGCACCTCCAAGGCATCCTGATAGGTGCGTGCGAACTCGCGCGCGGCGGCGTTGAGCGAGGCCATGCCGTCCGGTCCACGGTCGAGCAGCGCCAGCATGTCCAGGGGTGTTTCTTCGTGAAGGAGCAACGTTGCTCGCAGCAGACGGTCCCTTTGCAACACACCAACTTGAGGGATGTCACCATGTCTGGGGTGAAGATATGTGACAAGCCGCATGCCTCATTCTCCGCGACGATCGCCAAGCCTAACGCTGGGAGGCCGTGGCGACCTCATCAGCGCAACGCACGCCGAATTATGGGCGAATGACCGTGCCGTCCGGCTGGCGCACGGGGGGCCAGGCCCCATTAAGCGGGTGCTCTGGGAATAGAAATTTCGCCGCGAGCGCCTCGTCAATGTCGACTCCGAGGCCAGGTCTGTCGTTTGGCCAGAGCATACCGTCTCGAATCTCAGGGCACCCGGGAAACACCTCCCGTGTCCGCTCCGGAAAAAGATACACCTCTTGAATGCCGAAATTGGCGCAGGCAAGATCGAGCGCGAGGTTAGCCGCATGGCCGACCGGCGAGACATCGCCAGGTCCATGCTAGGCCGTGCGAACTCCAAAGAACTCGCAAAGAGCGGCTAGTTTTCGTCCCATGCTCAGGCCGCCGATTGCTGACAAATGGACGCGGATGAAGTCTATCAGGCGGTTGGCTATGAGAGGCACATACTCCTGCTGATTGACGAACAGCTCCCCCATGGCGATCGGGATTGCGGTCTGCTGCCTCAGGAGCGGAAAGTAGCCGGTGTCTTCCGGTGCAAGCGGATCCTCCAGGAAAAACAGGCGATACTGCTCTAGCTCTTTGGCAAGATTGATCGCCTGGATGGGCGAGATGCGCTCGTGGATGTCGTGGAGTAGCTCGATACTAGGATCGAGCCGCGTGCGTAAGGCGTCGAACAATTTCGGAACAATCCGGCAATAGGCAGCCGGATCCCATGGCGCCTGGCGCGGCTCGAGATGTTCTGGACGATGAGGATCGGCTTGTGCAGCGGCTCGCTGCGACACGCCATAGGTGCTGGAACCTGGGACAGCCACCTGGCACCTGATATGTCTGAACCCCTGCTCTATGAGTTGCCGCGCATGGTCTTCCACTTCGTCAATATCCCGGCCGGAAGCATGCGCGTAAAGCGTTGCCGCCTTCCGGCATTTTCCGCCTAGCAATTGATAGACCGGTAGCCCGGCAATTTTCCCCTTGATATCCCACAGCGCCATGTCGACGCCGGACAAGGCATTGTTGAGCACTGGCCCACTTCGCCGATACGAGCTGACGTAGCTCGACTGAAAGATATCCTCGATGTCGTGCACATCGCGCCCGATGAGGAGAGGGGCGAGGTACTGTTCAACAGCCTCGACCACGGCGAGCGGGCGCTGGGTGAACGTGGCGCAACCTAACCCATAGAGGCCGGGCTCAGTCGTCTCCACCTTCACAACGACGAGGCGAATGCCATCGGGTGCAGTGCATATGGCGCGGACGTTCCGGATTCGCACGGCAGGTTGGCCGTTGCGGGCAAACGCCGGCCACGGATCTGGAACGACTGCGTGCAGCGATTCCCAGGATTGATCTGCCACTTTCCCCATCTCCCGTCAGACAAGAACGCATTGCTGGTGGAGCAGCGTACCACGGCAGCGCGCGCTGCGCCCGCGGCAAGGCGGCGATGTTCTGGCATCGACGCGAAAGTGGAGTACAATCTCGATGCCGGGGTTGATGGCCAAGAGAGTGGACCGATGTGGCAGACTACGTGGTGTGGCGTTGTGTGTAGACCCTTGGGGTGAAGATGTCACCCGCGGCAAGCACGGTAACGCCTCAACATCGATAAAACCGGATCATCGCTCATGCTTAATTCGCGGCCGCTAACCCGCCAACGATCTGCGATTCGCGTGGCTCCCCGCCGAAGGCGATGGCACTACATCCGCTGGCGTCACAGCCTTCTGCTTGTAATCAGCCTGGCACTGGCTGCTGCAACCTATTGGGGAGATTTCTCACCGGCCACGATCACAACCTCGTCTGCTTACCTTTGGTTGCGGCACGTCCACCAAATCCGTGTAGTTGACGCCTACAGCGGTCAGCCGGTACACGGGGCCGTGGTGCGCGTGGGCGAAACGGCGGTGGTAACAGGAGCGGACGGGCGCGTTGACATTCGCTCTCCAAAGCAGACGGTCGAAATGGTGGTCGAGCGGTCTGGGTATGAGACCGCTCGTGAGGTTCTCTCACGCTCGGGTGATCGCCGCCACCAGATTGCGCTGCGGCCGACCACACTGAGTGGCAGGATCGTTGAGGCTGATACCGGGACAGCAATTTCCAATGCGACGGTGAGTCTCGCGGACGATAAGGGATCTGTGCTGCAGACGGTGACGACTGATGCGGACGGCCAGTTTTCCTTCACCGGTGTTCCGCAGCAAGCCCGCTTGGTGATCGACGCCGGTGATTTTGGCACGATCGACGAGCCAGTTGGAAACCGGTCGGTTGCGAACTACGCGCTGCGGAAGTCGATCCTGTTCGGTGTCGTGACGGACGAGGACGGTCACCCGATTGCCGATGCGACCGTGCTGGCCGGGGCCGTAAGCGCTGCGACCAGCGCCGACGGCGGGTTCCGCATGCGGAACGCGCCTCCAGACGGAGAGGTCACGGTCTCCGCATCGGGTTACAAGAGCCAGAAATTCCGTATCCCGCAAGACCGGAAGATCGTTGCCAGGTTGCAGCCGTTCGATATTCGCGGTCTCTATTTTTCGCCCATAGACCTTGGCAATGAAGCAGCGCTGGACTCCATGATCCGTCTCGTTGATGAAACTGAACTCAACGCGATCGTGATCGATATCAAGCAGGACATGGTGTTCTACGACACCGGTGTGCAGTTCTTCCATGACGCAAAGGCGGTTGATCCAGTCTACGACGCGAGAGAGGTCGTGAAAAAGCTTCATGACCACGGTATCTACGCCATCGCGCGCTTAGTGGTGTTCAAGGACCCGGTCGTCGCGGAGAACCGCCACGACCTTGCTGTCAAGGACGAGATCACCGGCGACGTTTGGCGTGACCTCAACGGCTACGCCTGGGTCAATCCCTTTGAGCGAGAGCTGTGGCAAGCGAATATTGATCTTGCCGTCGAAGCCGCCAAGCTTGGATTTGACGAGATTCAATACGATTATGTGCGCTTCCCTTCGGATGGAGATCTCTCGACCGCGGATTTTGGTCAAGAGTATACAGAAGAATCCCGCGTGGGAGCGATTACCGAGTTCTTGCGGCTGAGCCGGGAGCAATTGCGGCCGACGGGTGCAAAGCTTGGGGCCGACATCTTCGGGATTGTCGCTCTCGTCGACAACGATCAGGGTATCGGGCAGCGCGTTGCCGATGTGGCGAAGGTTGTCGATTACGTCTGCCCGATGGTCTATCCCTCTCACTTCACCGCCGGCGCGGTCAGCGTTGGCGGCGAACCCAACGATTACCCTTACGAGACGATCAAGATCGCCATGGCCAAGGCCAAGCAGGGAATGCCAGGCATGACGCGAAAGTTGCGTCCCTGGCTCCAGGACTTCTCGTTTCCCGGAATGAAGCCGTACGGAAAAGACGAGGTGCAAGCACAGATTACCGCCGCGCTTGAGGAAGGCGCCAGCGGCTGGATGTTGTGGAACCCAGGGAACGTGTATACGGCTGAGGCGCTTGGACCGCCAGAGTCGTGAGCCGGTGCGCGGTCACGGTACCAGCCGTCAGATCGCGGCCGCGCTGGCAGCGATCACTCGGTGACTGGTGTGGCCTGCGCCTCTGGTAGTGCCTCGGCGGAAAAGATCATGATCCCGGCGTCGGCCATCAGAGAGAGATACAACTGGCCGCCTCGGAACACGAATGACCGGACATCGCGCAGGTTGCGAACAAAGGCATCGCTGTGTGATCCCGGTGGACAGGCCACTTCCGTCATCGCCAGATCGGTGATCTGAAGCTGTGGGGGCTGGCTCTCAAAGCGGCCGGACCCGGAGTTGCAGTCGGCTCGCACCGCAACTGTGCCATCATCTCGGAATTCCAGTGTGTAAGCGGAGGGTTCTGCAGGCACTGCGCCGGTGTCCCGGCCTCCAAGAAATCGTTCCCATTGCCACACGACTCCCGTGAGCGTGGGTTTGAGGACAACATGAACGCCTTGGTCAGTCCCTAGCACCAGGGCATCCTCCTGGAACTCATAGGTGGTGACCGCTGTCAACGTCGCAATGAACGTGTCGGACAGCGAACCCGGCGCGCACGCTACCTTGGTCATGACAACGTCAGCGATGCTAAGCGCCGGTGGACTGGCTGTGTACCTGCCGTGACCGTGATTGCAGTCGGCCAGAATCCGTACCGTGCCGTCCGGCAGGAATTGCACGGTGTACGCCGTTGGCTCAGGGACGGGAGTGGGCGTCGCCTCGGTCACGATTGTCGCGAGGGTCCAGATCACTGGCGGGATTGGTGGGCGCTCGGACGCCGGGGTCGCGGCGGGGCCGGCGAGCGCAATGGAGCTACCCCACGTGGTAATGGCCGTCGCGGCGAGAATGGTTCGCCAGAGATGCCTCATGGGTTTCTCCTTTCTTGACTCTAAGAAGTTGCCGCTCCGCGGCAGAAGAGCGCGGGACGCCAGGGTACAAGCTTGCCACAGGCGGAGACTATCGAACGGCCGAGCGCGTCACTCGCGCTGGGGATGGCTGAACGTCGTGGCGCAGGGCTCGGCAGCGGTCGGTAGCTGCCACGACGTGGACGGAGGATGGGATAGAACGAGAGTGTCTCGTTTGACTCGCTAGGATGGGACCACGTATACTTCGTGTGCCAGTGGGGGCATAGCTCAGCTGGGAGAGCGCTACAATCGCACTGTAGAGGTCGGGGGTTCGAATCCCCCTGCCTCCACCACAGGAACCACAAGCCCGGCCGAAGAGCCGGGCTTTGTCGTTCAGGCGATGATCGTTCGACTGCGAGTGGTGCCTAGCACGCTAGTCCGCCGGTTGTGGACGCAGCAAGCCGGGAGCGGGAGGTGTATCACGCTCCTGCCTGTCGTCCACGCGCTGATCGGACGCGGCGGCGAGCCCCTCACGGATCCGAAGCGCTGGACGGCTGACCGGCGGGCCAACGAGCTCAGGCTTGGGACGTGGCGTGTCAAAGAGGGCTTCGAGCTCATCCCCCTCGATGGTTTCGCGCTCGATCAGCAGCTTGGCGATAGCTTCGAGCTTGTCGAAGTGCTGGCTGATAACCTCTTTCGCACGCGAGTGAGCGGTTTCGATCAGATCGCGAATCTCCTGGTCGATCTGGTACGCCACTTCCTCGCTGTAGTTACGCTGCTCGCTGATCTCGCGCCCAAGGAAGACCAGCTCGTCCTTCTTCCCGAAGGCGAGCGGCCCGAGCGTCCGGCTCATGCCAAACTCCGTCACCATGCGCCGGGCAATAGCGGTTGCCCGCTCGATATCATTGGCCGCGCCGGTTGACTGCTCGTCGAACACCATCATCTCGGCGACATGACCAGCCATCAACACGGCGAGCTCATCTTCGAACTGTTTCTTGGTCTTGAACAGGCGATCTTCGTCTGGCACGACACGGGTGTAGCCGCCCATCATGCCCCGCGCCACAATTGAAACCTTTCGGACCGGATCAGCGTTGGGCAGCATGCGCGCCACGAGCGCATGCCCGGCCTCGTGGTAAGCCGTCATGGCACGCTCGCGCTCCGAGATCACTCTGCTCTTCCGCTGCGGGCCGGCGATCACGCGGTCGATCGCCTCAGTCAGCTCCTCGCGTCCAATCGTCTTCTTGTTGCGTCGAGCGGCGAGGATGGCAGCCTCGTTGACCAGGTTTTCCAGATCTGCTCCCGAGAACCCAGGTGTCTGGCGCGCCAGGTTGTCGATGCTGACATCCTCCTCGAGCGGTTTGCCACGCATGTGGACTTCGAGAATCGCCTTGCGCCCCTGGATGTCTGGCCGGTCGAGGATGACCTGGCGATCGAACCGTCCTGGCCGCAATAGCGCTGGATCGAGGACATCGGGCCGGTTGGTCGCAGCAATCACGATCACGTTCGTGCTGCTGTCGAAGCCGTCCATCTCGACGAGGATTTGGTTGAGCGTTTGCTCGCGCTCGTCGTGACTCCCGCCGAGACCCGCTCCGCGCTGGCGGCCGACAGCGTCGATCTCGTCAACGAAGACGATGCAGGGTGCGCTCTTCTTGGCCTGGTCAAACAAGTCCCGAACACGGCTGGCGCCGACGCCGACGAACATTTCCACGAATTCTGAGCCGGAGATGCTAAAGAATGGGACTCCGGCCTCGCCTGCGACCGCGCGCGACAACAGCGTCTTCCCTGTTCCTGGCGGTCCTACGAGCAAGACGCCGCGTGGAATCCGCGCTCCAAGCGCCTGGAATTTGTCAGGATATTTCAGGAACTCAACGACCTCGACAAGCTCCTCTTTGGCCTCGTCAACACCCGCCACATCGGCAAAGGTGACTGTCGGCTTGTTCCCGGTGAAAAGGCGTGCCCGGCTCTTGCCGAAGGAGATCGCTTGGTTGTTGCTCCCCTGCGCCTGGCGCATCATGAAGACGAAAATCGCGATGAGGAACAGCGTTGGCAGGAGGAACCCGACCGCACTCAGCCAGTTGCCCCACCGGCTCGCCGGCTTCACGTCAACCGGCACGGTCGAGGGATCGATGCCAAAATTGGCGAGCGTTTCGAAAATATCCGTGCGATCGGATGGCAGGATTGTCTTCGCCTTGGGCGTGTCATCCTTGTAGTAGACCCAAACGGTGCTGCTGCCCTGGCTTTGCTCGAGCCGTGAGACTCGCCCGTCTTTGATCTCAGCCGCGACCGCGCTGAAATCTTTGCGTTGCGCGGAGCTATCGTTGTTGACGACGATGAACCACAGAGCGATAACCGCGACGATCAGGATGACCCAGACGACGCTGCTGCGTAACCGCTTGATTTCTCCCATCGATGAACCTCCCGCCGCTCCCGAATCCGGGTTGAATTACGCCTTATTCCCGGATTGGGCGACGCAAGATGGAGTATACCATCGGCGTATCACCTCTCAGGAAGCGTACTGCTGTCCAAGACCGCGACAAACGGAAGATTGCGATAAAGGCCCGCATAATCGAGCCCATATCCAACCACAAATTCGTCGGGAATCGTAAAACCGACCGAATCGAGCTGAACTTCGATGGCGTCCTCCTTCTGCTTCTTTAAGAGTGCGACAACGCGGATGTCGGCGGGGTTACGCCGGCGGAGGACGTCCAGGAGGTACTGGAGCGTGAGGCCACTGTCAACGATATCTTCGACCACGAGGATGCGCCGCCCCTCAACATCCTCGTTGAGATCCTTGAGAATGCGAACCACGCCCGTGGTCCTCGTGCTGGCGCCATAGCTCGAAACGGCCATGAAATCAACGAGCACCGGAATGGTCATGGCTCGCATGAGGTCGCTCATAAACGTCATCGCGCCTGTGAGCACGCCAATCATGAGCGGGGGACTCTCGGCGTAGACGGCGTCGAGCTCTGCAGCGAGTTCCCGGACACGTTGCTGAATAGCGTCCTCGTCAATGAGAATCCTGGCAATTCCCGTAGCTTTCTTCATGCTGAGCGCTGTCATCGTTCCTCCTGATCTTGGCAGTGTCACTAAAGGCACTCCCTGCATCCTCCCTCACCGCGTCTCGGATGAACGGGGTGCCTCAGGAACCGGAGATTGGGTCGCCGATCCATGATGCTGCACAGCTTGCGATTCGTCTTCGGGAGACGTAGTTTCCGGCGGCTGTGGCACGGATGATGCCACATCGCTCGCTGAGATCGTTCGTGCTACACAGAGACGGCCGCTCGTGGCAAGCAACGTCCAACCGTAACCGAGCTGGATCGTGGCAGTCGCCGCCCGGGAAGCTGCCAGCGCAGCCTCCAATCGGTCGAATCCAAGCTCCGAGGGAACGCCTTGGCGCTCAAGCCACAGCCGTAGGATGCGTCGCCGCAGCGCTAGGGGATGAGCCGCCAGGGCCTTTCCGTCCAGGCAGCCTTCATTTACCAGGACGCCAGGAAGTGCCTGCTCCGTGAGTTGCTCTAGAAAAGCGTCTTCGGCGCTGGCAATCGCGGCAAATCGAGCCAGAGCGCTGCGCGCTCCGGGAACGATTCGCTCAAGCACAGGAAGGGCCTCGTGGCGGATGGCGTTGCGACGCAGGGACCGGTCTTCGTTGGTCTCGTCGATGACGGGCACCAGTCCCAAGTCGCGAATGTAGTTGTGTACGACAATGCGAGGCTCTGGAAGGAGGGGACGCCAGACACGAACAGTGTACGACTCAGCGTTGTCTCGGGTGTCCCACCAGGGAACCGTGATCCACGCGACCTCGGCCATTCCTGCTGCGCCGCGCAGGCCCGTGCCGCGCAACAGGTGCAAGAGAATCGTTTCGGCTTGATCGTCTTCCTGGTGTGCCAAGGCCAGCGCGGCTGCCTGATGCCGCTCCGCGATCTTTGCAAGGGCGTGATACCGCTCGCGGCGCGCCGCTTCCTCGATCCCGGTGCCCGGGTGGCGCTGGCGCAGACCAGGTAAGAGCTCGTGGACTACAATCGGCACCGCGAGCTGGTCTGCAAGCGCGATACACGCTTGCGCGTCGTCATCGGCAGTGGGGCGAAGCCGGTGGTTGATATGCGCGAGGAGCAGGCGAAAACCTCCAGGTTTGCGGAGGCGGGCTAGCACTGATGCGAGCGCTAGCGAATCCGGGCCGCCGGAAAATCCAACGACGAGTAGGTCGTCCCTGGACAAGCCGAGCGCTTTCAAGCGCCGCAAGACGCGCTGTTCGAGTCCTTTATGCGTTGCTGTTGGGAAAGATTGAGGTTGAGGCTCGCTGCTCACGGGCTTGATGTTGGAGGAGGTTGGTGCCGACGGGTGGACTCGAACCACCGACCAAGGGCTTATGAGTCCCCTGCTCTGCCGCTGAGCTACGTCGGCGCGGCCCCGCTGTGCCGAAAGCATACCAAACGGTGGCCTCCCGTGTCCACCACCACGGCGACACGAATGTTTCGGCTGTCCGACGTTATAGGAGGCAAACGGGGAGTGCATTCCTCGCCTCGCTCTCGCTCCTCCGAGCGTGCACTCGCGCGAGCGGCGCCTCACGAGTCGCATCTTGGGCTTGACAGGAGGAACTGCGCGTCGTATGATTAGCGGCTGCGGCATTGGGATGCGTTCACACCCGTTGGCCGCCAGAGACACTGGACGAGGCGTGCGAACGAGCACCCAACAGCGAGAAGATAATCGGGAGGGGAGGTTTCTGCCCTCCCGCTTTGGCGTTGAAGGTCCCCTGTATAGCCATTGATGATCGACACATGAAAACCTCCGGGTGGGGAAGTCCCGGGCCGGGTGAATGTTGTCGCTTTGGAATCGCGCAAGGAATGGGGAAGGCGGCGTGGATCTACACGCCCAAGCCGTCCGCGTAAGAGATCGTGGAATGGCCCGCACGCCGTGACTCTCGGTCACCGCGAGGGATCGGTAGCGTAGGCATGGAGGAACGCTGCATGGCGATAACGAACGGGACGGTCACCGAGCTGCCACCGGTGGTTTCGCGAGACCGGCAGGTCCTATCCAATATGGGGATTGACCGCCGCACGTACTCGCGAATCCCAACAGTGCTCGAGATGCCGAACCTGGTGCAGGTGCAGATCGAGTCATTTCGCTGGTTTGTGGAGGAAGGGCTCAAGGAGCTTCTCGAGGAGATTTCTCCGATCACCGATCACCATAAGAAGATGGAGCTCCACATCTTCGATCCGCGGTTCGATCCACCCTGGACGCGGATGCCGAAGGGTGAGGAGCAGGAGCGCGCCAAGGCAGACCCGCGTGTCTGCGAACATTGGTGCCGCGAGCGTGATATGACCTACGCGGCGCCGCTCCGGGTTTCGGCGCGTCTCGTGATGAAAGAGACTGGAGAGATCAAGGAAACCGGCCCAGACGGCATCTTCCTTGGCGACTTTCCGATGATGACGACAGATGGCACGTTCATCATCAACGGCGCCGAGCGGGTCGTCGTCTCGCAGCTTGTGCGATCTCCTGGTGTCTACTTTGAGCGGCAGCCGGACCCGGCTACGGGTAAGCTTCTGACGACCGCAAAGCTCATTCCGAATCGAGGGGCGTGGCTGGAGTTTGAGACCTCCAACCGTGACGTTATCTCCGTCAAGGTTGACCGTAAGCGCAAGATGCCGGTCACCATTCTGCTGCGCGCGGTCGGCATCGAAACTGACGAGCAGTTGCGCGAGATTTTTGCCGACGTCGATACCAATGAAGAGCGGCGGTATATTCAGACTACCCTCGAAAAGGAGCCGACGAAGTCGCGCGATGAGGCGCTGATCGAGCTGTACCGGCGCTTGCGGCCTGGCGATCCGCCGACCCGTGACAACGCCACGACGCTCCTTGAAAACCTCTTCTTCAATGAGCGCCGCTACGACCTGGCCAAGGTGGGGCGCTATAAGCTGAATCAGCGGCTTCACCAGCACCGGATCGGTACTGGCCAGGAAATTACCAGTCGAATCCTGACAAACGAAGATCTGATCGAGATCATCAAGGAGATGATCCGGCTCAACAATGGGCTTGGGCAGCCGGATGATATTGATCACCTCGGCAACCGTCGCATCCGCGCGGTTGGCGAGCTCATCCAGATGCACGTGCGCACCGGTTTTCAGCGGCTTGAGCGCGGGATCCGGGAGCGCATGACGATCATGGATCCGGAGACGGTAACGCCGCAGGGGCTGATCAGCACTACGCGGCCGGTCATGGCGGCTGTGCGGGAATTTTTTGGCGGCAGCCAGCTCTCGCAGTTCATGGATCAGACGAACCCGCTGGCGGAGTTGACGCACAAGCGCCGGCTGTCCGCGCTGGGGCCGGGCGGTCTATCTCGTGACCGGGCTGGATTTGACGTGCGCGACGTTCACCCGTCGCACTATGGCCGGATTTGCCCGATTGAGACGCCGGAAGGTCCGAACATCGGCTTGATTGGCTCCCTGGCCACCTACGGCAAGATCAATCAGTATGGCTTTATCGAGACGCCGTACCGGCGCATCGTGTCCCGGCTCAATCTTGACGAGCCCATTATCGAGCCGGTTGGCCAGATCCTTCGCGACGATGCAGTGCATCCCGAGACGGGCGAGGTCGTTCTGACGAAGGGGACCGAGCTGACTGCCAAGCTCGTTCAGCGGTTGCGCGACGCCGGCGTCAAGCATATCCGCATCAAGCCGGTCGCCTCGCACATCATCGACTATCTCTCGGCTGATCGAGAGGAGCAGGTGACCATTGCCCAGGCGAACACGCCGCTCGATGAGCATGACCGCATCATCCCGGACCAGGTCACTGTGCGGATCGGCGGTGGCCACCGGTTCCCGGTGATCCCGGCCGAGGATGTCCAATATATGGACGTTTCCCCGAAGCAGGTGGTCTCCGTTGCGACAGCGTTGATCCCGTTCCTTGAGCATGATGATGCGAACCGGGCGTTGATGGGCGCCAACATGCAGCGGCAGGCCGTGCCGCTCATTCAACCGAAGGCCCCCATTATCGGCACGGGCGTGGAGTACCAGGCGGCTAGGGATTCCGGCCAGGTCCTGGTAGCCCGGCACTCGGGCGTGGTGACGTTTGTCGATGCCCGCCGGATCAAGATCCTTGAGGACTCGACGGGAATCGAGCACACCTACAACCTGCTCAAGTTTGTGCGCTCGAACCAGGACACCTGCATCAATCAGCGGCCGAGCGTGGTGAAAGGGCAGCGGGTTGAGGTCGGTGACATCATTGCCGATTCGTCCTCGACCGAGCGCGGCGAGCTTGCCCTCGGGCAGAACGTGCTGGTTGCGTTCATGCCGTGGGAGGGTGGCAACTTTGAGGATGCTATCCTCATCAGCGAGCGACTCGTACGGGACGATGTCTTCACCTCGATACATATCGAGAAATACGAAACCGAAGCGCGGGACACCAAGCTCGGGCCAGAGGAGATCACCCGCGATATTCCGAACGTTGGCGATGAGAGCCTGGCCAACCTGGACGAAAACGGCATCATCCGGATCGGCGCGGAAGTCCGGCCGAACGACATCCTGGTGGGCAAGGTTACGCCGCGAGGTGAAACGGAGCTGAGCGCGGAAGAGCGCCTCCTACGTGCGATCTTCGGGGAAAAGGCGCGGGAGGTGAAAGACACCTCGCTCCGCGTGCCACATGGCGTGCACGGCAAGATCATTGACGTCAAGACCTTCAAGCGTGACGAAAGCGCCGACCATGAGTTGCCCGCCGGTGTGAACCAGATGGTTCGGGTCAGCATCGCACAGAAGCGGAAGATTTCCGAGGGCGACAAGATGGCCGGTCGCCATGGCAACAAGGGCGTCATCAGCCGGATTCTGCCGATCGAGGACATGCCGTATCTCCCGGATGGGACGCCTGTAGACATCATTCTCAATCCAATCGGCGTGCCCTCGCGGATGAACCTTGGGCAAGTGCTGGAAACCCATCTTGGTTGGGCAGCGCAAAAGCTCGGTTTCCGGGTCGCAACTCCGGTCTTTGATGGGGCCAAGGAGGAAGAGATCCGCGCTGCCTTGCGAGAGGCGGGGTTGCCGGAAGATGGCAAGGTGGAGCTGTATGACGGGCGGACGGGAGAAAAGTTCGACCGGCCTGTCACTGTTGGCGTGATCTATATGATGAAGCTCGCGCACCTTGTGGAAGACAAGATTCACGCCCGGTCCACTGGACCCTACTCGCTGGTAACCCAGCAACCGCTCGGTGGTAAGGCGCAATTCGGCGGGCAGCGCTTTGGCGAGATGGAGGTGTGGGCGCTCGAAGCCTACGGCGCCGCTCATACCTTGCAGGAAATGCTGACCGTCAAGTCCGACGACGTGGTGGGGCGTGTCAAGACGTACGAAGCCATCGTCAAAGGCGACGAGATCACCGAGGCTGGCGTACCGGAATCCTTCAAGGTGCTTGTCAAGGAACTTCGGAGCCTTGGGCTCTCAATCGACGTCATCAATGAGGACGAGCAAACAGTGGAGTTCACAGAAGATACATCCCGTGACCTCCTGAGCAATCTTGACCGGATTAATCTGAGTGGCTTCGAGCGAACGGAGGATTAGCAGAGCGAGTCATCGCTAGGAAGCGGGCGATCGGGGCATGGACCCCGCCGCTTCCTGGTTCTCGCTGATCCCTTGCGCGACGAGGAGGAACAATGTCGACTACCGGGATGCGCGATTTTACGGCAAGCGATGCCGCGGGCCGTTCGTTTGGCTCTGGTTCCAACGGTGGCTCAGCCGGGGGACGAAGCTCACGGGGAGACCGCGAGCGCGGACGCGTCCTTGATGTCAACAACTTCGATGCGATTCGCATTAGCTTAGCGTCTCCGGAGGCGATTCGAGCGTGGTCGTACGGCGAAGTTACCAAGCCAGAAACGATCAATTACCGGACGTTGAAACCGGAGCATGGGGGTCTTTTCTGCGAGCGCATCTTTGGCCCCACCAAAGACTGGGAATGCTATTGCGGCAAATATAAGCGCATTCGCCATGCCGGCACGATCTGCGACAAGTGCGGTGTGGAGGTCACGCGTTCCAAGGTGCGCCGGGAGCGGATGGGGCACATCGAGCTGGCGGCGCCGGTGGCGCACATCTGGTACGTCAAGGGAACGCCGAGCCGCCTCGGTCTGCTGCTCGACATTTCTCCGCGCAACCTTGAGCGCATCTTGTACTTCGCTTCATATCTGGTCATTGATGTCAACGAGGAGGCGAAGCAGCGGACGATCCAGGAGATCAACGACGTCCACGAGGAGACCGTTGAGGAGCTGCGCGCCCAGGCTCAGGCTGAGATTGAGGAGATCACGCAACGCGTTGGCTCCCAAGTTCGCACGCTGACCGAAGGCGATCGCAGCCTGAGCGCCACGGTCGCCGAGCGCCGCCAGTCTGAGCTAGCGCAGCTCCGGGCAGAGTACGACGAGATTCTGACCCGGATGAAGGACTCGCTCGGTGAGGCGGCGACGGAGCCGATCGTCTTCCGGGGAGAGACGGTCGTCGAAGAAGGGGAGGCGATTAACGACGACCGCATTGCCCAACTGCGAGATCTCTATGAGACACACGCGGAGCGCATCGAGGCCGCCGCGAACTATGAAATCTCCGGCAGCCAGGCACTCGTCGGCGCAGAGCGCGACTTGCTGACTCATGAGGCTGACGAGCAGCGCCGCCGGATCGAAGAGCGGCTAGCGGAGCAGATCCGCGAGGCCGAGCGCGAGCGCGACGAGACGATCAAGCTCATCTCGGAATTGAAGGAGCTGCAGATCCTGTCGGAGACGCAGTACCGCGAGCTTCAGGAGGTCTGTCCGCCTGGAGTGTTCAAGGCGGCGATGGGCGCCGAGGCGATCTACGAATATCTCACCACCAAGATCGACCTCGACCAACTGGCGGTGCAGCTCCGCGAGGAGATGCAAGCGACCTCCGATGTTAAGCGCAAGAAGGCAACCAAGCGCCTTCGCGTCGTGGAGGCGCTCCGCAAGAGTGGCAACAAACCGCACTGGATGATCTTCACGGCGCTGCCAGTGATCCCGCCCGAATTGCGCCCCATGGTGCAATTGGACGGTGGCCGCTTCGCGACGTCGGACCTGAATGACCTGTACCGGCGGGTGATTAACCGGAACAACCGCCTCAAGCGGCTTCTAGAGCTTGGGGCGCCTGACATCATTGTCCGGAACGAGAAGCGGATGCTCCAGGAGGCGGTCGACGCGCTCATCGACAACGGGCGGCGCGGCCGGGTCGTGTCGGGGTCTGGCAAGCATAAGCTGAAGAGCCTGTCAGACATGCTCAAGGGCAAGCAGGGCCGGTTCCGACAGAATCTCCTGGGCAAGCGCGTGGACTACTCCGGTCGCTCGGTGATTGTGGTTGGGCCGGACCTCGCTCTCGATGAGTGTGGTCTTCCAAAGCGCATGGCGCTAGAGCTGTTCAAGCCGTTCGTTATGCGTAAGCTCGTTGAGCATGGCCATGCGCACAATATCAAAGCTGCCAAGCGGTTAGTTGAGCGCGTGGATCCCCGTGTTTGGGAAGTCCTGGAAGAAGTGATCCAGGATCACCTCGTCTTGCTCAATCGCGCCCCGACGCTCCACCGGCTCGGTATTCAGGCGTTCCGGGTCCGGCTGATCGAGGGTTCGGCAATCCAGATCCACCCGCTCGTCTGCACCGCATTCAATGCTGACTTCGACGGCGACCAGATGGCCGTCCACGTGCCGCTCTCGCGCATGGCGCAGCAGGAGGCCCGGGAGCGGATGCTGTCCGTCAAGAATCTGCTGTCGCCGTCGAACGGTGAGCCGATTGTCTCGCCAACGCAGGACATCGTGCTCGGTTGCTATTACATGACGAGCGACCGTAACTACGAGGAGGATCTGGCCAACGGTACCCTGCCGCGCGGTTGGGGCAAGGTCTTCTCCTCACTCGAAGAGGTCAAGCTTGCCTATGATGCCGGCATCGTTGACGTTCAGGCGCGGATCAAGGTCCGAACCGATCGGGATGGCGGCGAACTCAAGGTCATCGACACCACGGTGGGACGCGCACTCTTTAATCTGGTGCTCCCGGCGAGCCTCGGCAAGTACTACAACACGGTGATGGACCGGAAGCAATTGCGCAAGGTTGTTGCTGATTGCTACCGCCAGTTTAAGGACCCGTGGGAGACGGCGCGCGTCGTCAACGATATTAAGAAGATCGGCTTCGAGTTCTCGACCAAGGGCGGCATGAGCATCTCCGTCTCCGATGTCGTGATGTCGGAAACGAAGGCAGAGCTGATCCGGAAGGCGGAAGAGGAGGCCGATCGGATCGATCGCCAGTTCCGGCGCGGCTTGGTGACGGAAGATGAGCGCCTGCGGGAGCTGGAAGTGATTTGGAACGAGGCTCGCGACCAGCTCCAGAAGGATGTTGCAGAGCGCCTGGGCAAGCAGAATTCGGTGTTCATGATGGCCGACTCTGGCGCGAAGGGAAATATGAATCAGATCAGCCAGATGGCCGGCATGCGCGGCTTGGTGCTTGACCCTGAGGGCCGGATCATCGACATCCCGATCAAGTCCAACTTCCGTGAAGGTCTCTCCGTGCTCGAATACTTCCTCTCAACCCACGGTGCACGAAAGGGTCTGGCGGATACGGCACTGCGGACCGCGGACTCCGGTTACCTCACCCGCCGGTTGGTGGATGTCGCCCAGGACGTGATTGTCACAATCGAGGATTGTGGCACCGAGCAAGGCATGTGGGTCGGCTGGGAAGACAGCGATGGCAAACCGATCAGCCAGGACGATTTCCGGGCCAAGATGACGGGGCGCATCCTGGTTTCGCCGGTTGTGCATCCGGAGACGGGCGAGGTCATCGCGCAAGCGGGTGAGGAGCTTTCCGATCGCGTCGAGCTGCCGGACGGGCGAGTCCGCGACCTGGTTGGAGAGGTCATTGCTGCTGGCGTTCAAAAGGTTCATGTCCGCAGCGTCATGAACTGCGAGGCCATGCACGGGGTCTGCGCGAAGTGCTACGGGCGCAACCTCGCCAGTGGCAAGCTCGTGGATCTCGGTGAGGCCGTCGGCATCATCGCAGCCCAATCCATCGGCGAGCCGGGCACGCAGTTGACGATGCGCACGTTCCACACCGGCGGTGTGGCGCGCGCGGACATCACGACTGGTCTGCCGCGCGTTGAAGAGCTGTTCGAGGCTCGCGCTCCGAAGGGCAAGGCGCTTATTGCCGACAAAGAGGGCGTGGTCTCGATTGAACAAACGGACGAGGGCCGCAAGCTGATCATCACCAGCCACGAGCAGGACTCCTGGTCCTGGGTGCTTGAGCCGGGCTGGGACCCGCTGGTGGCGACGGGCACATTCGTGACGAAGGACAAGACGGCCATCGCTGAGCGCGCGGACGGCGAGAAGGAATTCGCGCCGATTGACGGCACGCTGTTCATTGATGACCGCACCATTTACATCCGCAATGAGCGTGAGGAGCGCGAGGAGCACACGGTTCCGATCACCTACGAGATTCACGTCGAGGAAGGTGATGTCGTGACTCCTGGCCAGGTGCTCACCGATGGCGCGCTCGATCCGCACGACCTCCTGATCACCCTTGGGCGGGACCATGTCCAGCGGTACATCATCGATGAGGTCCAAAAGGTGTACCGGTCGCAGGGCGTGAACACCAATGACAAGCATATTGAGGTGATCTGCCGCCAGATGCTCCGGAAGGTGAGCATCGTTTATCCTGGCGACACCGATTTCTTGCAGGACGAGCGCATCGACCGCTTTGAGTTCAACCAGATCAACGAGGAAATTCTGGCTCAGGGCGGCGAGCCGGCGACGGCGATGCCGGTGCTTCTCGGCATCACGAAGGCGGCGCTTGAAACTGACTCCTTCTTGTCCGCCGCATCCTTCCAGGAGACGACGCGTGTCCTCACGGAAGCTGCAATCAACGGCAAGATTGATCACCTGCGTGGCCTGAAGGAGAATGTCATCATTGGCAAGCTGATTCCGGCCGGCTCCGGATTCGGAGCTGGAAAGCGGGCGCCGGCGCCAACGGCGCTCGAAGAAGCGACGCTTGCGGCGATGACCCCAGCGGAAACGGCTGCCCGCGTGGCGATGCTGGAAGCCGAGGCGGCGAGCGAAGCTGAGGTCCGGGAGCTGATGGACGCTGGGCTCATCCCTGAACAAAACGGAGCCGGGCTCACCGAAGAGCACGACGGCGCCGAAGAGCCAGAAGGGCCAGAACTGAGCTGGTCTGACGAGGACGAGAGCGAGTAGACGGCGAATCCGTTCCAGATGACTGCATGACTGGACGAGGCGGACTCAACGAGGGGTCCGCCTCGTCCTCTTATTATTTGCTGCTCACAGGCGGACGAAAGGAAACTGGAATCAGAAATGTTGGTGGCATGACCCACTACACACTCCGATGTGATACAATCCGCGACCGAGTTTCACCCTAACGCACAGTGAAGCCTGCAACGCGTTACAGGCTTCGCTTCGGCATCGTTTTGCCTTGCGAGATCATTGGGCGGCAAGGAGGACACAGTGATGCGCGTTCCTTTCTCGGTCATGTTCGGATTTGCGCTGTTGCTTGGTTGGTTAGCCGTTGGAGGCAGGGGCGTCACTGCGCATAGTGAAGGAGGGCATCCGGCGCACATTCACGCTGGCACCTGCGCGCAACTGGGGGATGTCGTTGCCCCCCTCAGCAACGTCAGCGGCGCCGCGCTGGTCAACGGCACGCCCATGGCTGGCGAGCCCCAAGGGCCAGCCAGCGCCATCCCGGTCGAGGTGAGCATCACCACCGTCTCGATGGCCCTCGCCGATATCATCAGTGGGGGCCATGCCATCAACATCCACGAGAGTGCGGAGAACATCGGCACCTACATCGCCTGTGGGGATATCGGCGGGTCGCTGATTGGGACCAGCGATCTGGCGATCGGGCTTGGAGAACTCAACAACTCTGGCTACAGCGGCGTGGCCTGGTTGCATGACAATGGCGATGGCACCACCACGGTCTACGTGTTCTTGACCGAAGAGTACGGACCCGCGGAGGAGGCCACTCCGGCAGCCGGCGCAGCGGGCGAGACAGCGGTGACCATCCAAGGCTTCGCGTTCAATCCTCCGACCATCGAGGTTGCCGCTGGCACCACGGTGACATGGACGAATATGGACAGCGCACCGCACACGGTGACCAGTTCCGGCAATTTCCAATCTGGACGGTTGGACCAGGGCGCAACCTTCCAGCACACCTTCGACATGCCTGGCACCTATGATTACTTCTGCGAATATCACGCGAACATGAAAGGCCAGGTCATCGTCAAATAACCGTCAAATACGCGAGGCGGGGTGGGAGGCACAGAGGTCTCCTACCCCGCGCAACGACTCACCGGGCTCAAGCGTCGCTTCGCTCAAACCGCCCTGATTTTTCCAGGAGGCGCAACCGGAAAAAGGTCAACGGAGAGCTTGCGTCGAGACCGCGCGCAACCAACGCCGGACCGTTCCGGGTGATTGCCTGCGCAGCGATCCGGCGGTCTTCTTCATCAGTCAACTCTTCGAAGACCGCTTCGATGACGACACACCGCCACGAGGTCGGTCCCTCAATCTCATCGACCAGGAAGCTTACCAGCGGCTGCTCCCGCATGATGTCCAGTTTCCGCCCCGGACCGCTGAAGCCAAAGATATAGCACCCATCATAGCCATAGTTGATTGGCACCACGTATGGCCGGTCATTGGCGGAGACACCTAACCGGCCGATACGGTTACGGCGCAACACTGCCTCGATTTCTTCTTCGCCCAATACACCGATCACGAAAGCCGCTCCCGAAGCACTCGCCACATCGCCATCAAACGCCAATAGGCCGCAGCGCTCACGCTAGCCCCACTGCGGCACGATCCTCGTGCCTCACTGTCGCCCGAGCGCAATCACGGCAACATCACAATCGCACCTCAAGCGTTACAAAGTCGCAACAAATCACCAGATATTCCCTCCCCGGCATGGCTAGGTTCGGGAAGGCTGTCGCGACTCACGTGCCCGGCCTGGCATCCGGTGCCTGGGCAAGGCCAGCACAACCGAAGCTCCGGGCCGCCCGCCAAACGTGCCAGCGACGATGGCAGCAAAAAGCGCAAAGCCAGCGGCAACGGCCACCTGCGCCAGCTTCAGCGAGACAACCGGATCGCCACCGTAGGCTCGCTGAGCCGCCGCCACAGCCCCCAGCACTACCCCGCCGCCGAGCAGCGCGAGCTGCACCCCAGCCAGCCTAGGCCAGCGCAGCGGCCGGCCCGCGAACCGGGGCACGAGGTAATACCCCATGCCGGTGAGAAGCATGCCTGCCCAGCCGAACAGATTCAGCTCCGCGTGCACAATGCGTAGCCGGACTCCAAGGGGCCGGTCGATGGCAAATGCCGTTCCCAGCCCGATCCCTACCAGCAGGCAGATGGCAGCAGCGGCAACCGCCGGCCGCGACCATCCAGGCAGCGCCACCACGAGCAGCGCAATCATGATGAGAAACAACGCGATTGCCGCCGCCTGGAGCGGTCCCGCCACGGCAAAGAGCCAGTTCACGTTCGTTGCCAGGGCAAGCAGCATCAGCGGCAAGCCCCCGGTCACCACCAGGAGATGCAAGCGCATCGGCCAGATGGCCAGCCACCGCTTGCCGGTCCACCGGCTCAGCACGTGGTAGCAAACGCCAGACGCCATGGACAGGAAGAACCCGATCAGCATGGCGTGCGCCCAGACGAGGTCCCACCGTGCCGGCTCGACCATGCCGGCAGCGATCAGCACACCGATCATCAGGCCGATCAGGAGGTAGAGTCCGGACAGGCGAGTAAACTGCGTGGCAATCTTATCCACAGTGGCTTGTTCGGGGAACGGGACCGGCGATGGCGGCCCGGTCACCGGGCGCCGGAAGAGCCGGACAATATTGATCGTGAAGACCACGGCCGCGATGAGCGACGCGCTCGCTCCGATGAGCTCAAGCCAGCGCGCCTCGATCATCCTGGCAAGATAGACCGCCCACCCACCAGCGAGCGCAAGTGCGATCTGCGCCCCCAGCCATTGCATGCTGGGCCACGACCGTCGCGAAAAGACCGGCACGACACGGATGTTGACGGCATAGATGGCCGGCGTGATGCCAGCCAGGACCACCAGCGCCACGGAAGCGCGCCACCAGGTAGGATGATCGGGGATGCTGCCGGCTGTCAGCGCCGCGACCGCAAAGGCGACCAGCGCTGCGACCATGGCGATCGGCACCAGCCACCGCCCCATACACCTATCTCCCAGCGCGCTGCGCGATGACCGCGAGCAACCGAGGGACAACCTCCTCACGGTCCGCGTGATGGAGTTCAAGAGCCTCGCCAACCTGATGGGCGCCGCCACAACACAGATCGATGCCAAGCGGCGCCAGCACTTCCATCGTTTCCGGATATCGCTCAACAAGCTCCCGGATGGTCATCGCCAGCACAGCCGCCTCATCTGGAGCAGCGTTCACAGTCTCGTGTTGCTCTTTCGTAACCATGTCAACCTCAGTGCATATCTCTCGATCGCATCCGTGTGCGAAAACGTCGCCGCTAGTTCGGTGGCTGGCGCCGGGCTGGCCGTGGGCTCAGGCGCGGCCAGAGCTGCATGGCAAAGACGATGAACGCCGCGAGCTGGACGAGCCCTGAGGCTGTCAGCATCAGCGACGTCCACGTTGCCGCGTGGCCTGCATGCTCGACCGGCTCAGCGATCACCCGAGCCAGCAACCCGACATTGAGCGCACTCATCGCCGCGAATCCCAGTTGCTCGTGATATCCAAGGGGATACTCCGGGCTACGGCGGCGCGGGAGCAGCCAGTAGGCAACACCCAAGGCAAACTGCACCAGCCAGCCAACGAACAGCATGTGGCCATGCGTTGGCGCCAGCCACACGCGCCACGCGCCCGGGACGTAGGTATCAGCCATCATGACCGCACCTCCCACCGCACCCGCGAGCAGCCAGATCATCGAGGCTCGCAGCATCCATGCGCTCAGTCGATCCACGTACCCGTCACACGCCGTACAAGCAAGCAATCACTCATGCCAGAACCGCAGCCCCAGCGAGCTTGCTCTGCATCGTCGGGGAAACCGGCATGCAAAGCCATGACAAATCCCCAACCTCACATCACAAAGTCGTTACAAATCGCAGATGACCGGATCACCAGACCCGATTAAGACGCTGCTCAAGCGAGAGTCCCAGGTCAGCCAGCGGGCTCTGCGCAAGCCAGGAACTAAGGGCGGTCATCTGCCCGGTCAGGAGCAGCAGACCAAGCGCGATCAGCAGCATGCCGCTGACCACCGATGTCGAGTGGGCAAATACGTGAACCCGGCCCAGGCGAAGCTCCCATGCCCGGCCGCGCAGGAGGTGGGCGAGCCTCCCCCGCGCCTGTCCACCGAGCAGGAGGGAGACGACAATCAGGACCGGCAACCCGAGTCCAAGCACGTAGACGACGGCAAGCAAGCCACCGGCCAGCAGCGATAGGAACCCCGCGGGCGTCGATCCTTCCGTGAGCAGCAGTGTCAACACCGAGCCGAGAATCGGTCCGACGCAGGTCGTCCACCCCAGCGCGAAGATCAGGCCGTAAACATAGGCGCCGCCGGCTGTGAATCCTGGCCGCCGAAACACCCGGAGTCCGGCAAAACCCTTGCCTAGTACACTCATCACGCCGAACCCCATCACGAGGGCGCCGCCGGTAACCGCGAGCATCCGCTGGTAGTCGAGAGCCAGGGAGCCAAGCGTGGTAAATCCCGCACCCAGCATCGCCATGGTCGTCGCCACCCCGGTCAGAAACGCGACCGTCACCACCCCGATTCGCTCCCGTCGCTCCTGCAATGCGACCGAGAAGTAGCCAATCAGGATTGGCAGGGAGCAGGGCGAAAGCACCGACAAGACGCCAGCCAAGAATGCCGGCAGCGCGAGTGCCAGCACATCACCAGCCAACTCCGGCGCGTCAAAGGCGACGCTGAGCAGCGATACGGCGATCAGCAACACGACCAGGAGCGCCAGGGTGATGGCGAATGAGCGCAGCGCGAGCCGCCACTCTCCACGCTGGCGAGCAACTCCCGGCGCTGGAACCGTGGTCTGAGCTGACGTGCTCATCCTCGCTCTCCTTCCAAGCCGGCGCCGGCGCGAGCAGCGCTGATCAGGGCATCTAGCCGCTCCGCATCAACCGGCCCAAGCACGGCATCGCGCACGATCCCGGATTCATCAATCGCAAATGTCACAGGCAGATTGGTTACGCGGTAGGCCCGTGTCACCACGCCCTTACGGTCAAGTAGTAAGGGAAATGAGGCTCCGGTCTCCGCGGCCAGGCGTGCAACCGCCTCTGGGCTCTCGCGGAGATTGACACCAATGACTGTGACCTCCTGCTTGCTCGCGGCATCAAGGATGGCCATCTCCTCGCGGCAGTTCGCACACCAGGAAGCGAAAAAGTTGAGCAAGATTGGCCTCCCGAGATAATCAGCGAGCGACACGGCGTCACCGGTGACGCTTTCCAACCGAAAGTTTGGGGCGCGCTGGCCGGGGCGCGAACCGGTTTGCCCATCGTTACCAGGCCAGGAAATCACCCCGAACTCGCCTTGGCTGGCGCCGCCACCGCAGGCAGTCAGCAGGATCAGGACAGCGAGCGCACCACTCAACGCCAGGGCGCTGCGACGCGGCGTGCTCATGCGCACGTGCTACGCCTCCACAATGACACGAATCGATTCAGCCGGGTTCACCGTGCAGGTCACGGGATATTCACCCGGTGCCGGGAAGCGCATCGTGTATGTTTCACCTGGAGCGACGACAAACGGACCAGCGCGGTGCACGACGGTATCGTCGTTGCGGACGGAAATCGCCGCCGTCTCGCCCGGCCCAAACCGGATCAGCGTCGGCAAGGTGATGGCCGATTCCACGCCTGGCTCGGCGAGCCGCGCTGCGCTGCCTGCTGGAATGACAAACAGGAGGCCGTCTGGTCCGCTTGTTGGCTTGCTCCGCAGCAAGTTGACGCCTAGCAACGCTAGCACGAGGATGAGCAGCATGGTTGCCAGCGCGACGCCCATGCGCGAGAGCTTGCTCTTTGGCTGTCCGGGCTGGTGCGCCACTGCCTGGCGGTCAACCAACCGTTGCGCGGTGATAGTTGGAGTCATCCGTCGCTCCTTGCTCGGTGGTGAGAGGGCGGCTGGGCTGCCCTCTCACGCTACACCCTCCTACAGGTCTTCCATCCCTGGTGTCGCCTCGGGCGTTCCCGCGGTCATCGCTTCACCCATCGCCGGCGCAGGTCGAGACCAGACGTTTGCGATGGAGAGATCGCCCACGGTAGCAGAAGCTACTGGCGTGCCTTCACCAGGCTCGGCGGTGGGACGGACGTCAACGGTGAGCACGACCTCTCCGGCCCTCTCAAACACGAGCGTCAGCTCATACTGGTCACCCGGCTTCAGATCGCGCGTCAGGCCGATCAGCATGAGGTGATAGCTCTTGGGCTTCAGTTCGATGGTTTGTCCGGCAGGGATCTCCAGGCCATGGGCGAGCGGGCGCATCTGCATGACCCCGTCCTTTTCCGCCATTTCATGGATCTCGACAGTCTTAGCCACGTCCGTTTTCGCGCCCACGAGGCGCTCGGGCGCCGTGCCGTGATTCGTGATCGTGAGGTAGGCCGCACCCATGGCCATCGCTACCGGTGTCCCAGAACTGGGTGTTGCGCTCATTGATGGATGGTCGTGGCCCTCTTGCGCGTCGCTGGCGCCTGCCCAGATGGCTGCCGCAAGCAGGACGATGATGATCGAGCCAGCAATCATGCGATGCATGGTTTTGCTTTCCTTTCTGTCATTTGGCCGGTAATGCCTAGTGCCACTACAGCAAGTGGCGGAGATCTTCGGCAATAAGCTCCGGGTCTGTGCCGTGCGCGTAAACCAGGCGCATGCGGCCCTTCGTATCAATGACAAAGGTTGAGGTGGTGTGATCGACGAGATAGCCCATAGCTGTCTCATCGAACTGGCGCTTGACCGCAACGATGCCGTACGCCTGCGCGATCGCCTGCGTTTGCTCCGGCGTTCCGGTCAGGCCGATGAATTCGGGATCGAAGAAGGCGAGGTATTGGGCAAGCCGCTCGGGCGTGTCCCGCTCGGGGTCCACCGTGACCATAACGAATCGCACGCGAGCGGCATCCCGCCCCAGCGCCTCTTTGACGGCCATCCAATCGCTGAGGGTGGTGGGGCAAGCGTCAGGACAGGATGTGTATCCGAAATAGAGCATGACCACCTTGCCTGCTTGGTCAGCAAGAGAGAACCGCTGGCCGTGCTGATCGGTGAGCTCAATCGGTGCTGCGGGCCGGAGCGGTGAAATCTCCCCGCCGTGGAAGGCGTACGATTCCTTCCAGAGCGTGCGGCCGGCGGCGAGCACAACCCCAGCCAGCACGAGCGCTGACCCGAGCGCGATGAGCCATCCGCGACGTGACATTGAGCTTGCTCCTCCGCATCGCCTACGGCGAATCCATGCATTGCCGGCGCGCGCCGGCAATCGTGCTCGCGAAGGAGGCCCAGGGTGGAGGACTGATTGGGGTGACCGAGCGTCCGTGCAGAACGTGAGTCCAATCGTGGAACGGGGAATCCTGCGCAGAAAGCGTCACGCCCGGCTCAGTGGGCAAGGCTGCCACGAGAGCCATCGCCATCATTGCCGGACTGGGCAGCTCTTTGACCGCAAGCTGTTGAGACAGACGGGCTCCGCTATCCGAGCCTGGCAATTGCCGGCCATGATCGAGCGCCAGGAGCGCGTGATTCGGTAGTGCGCCGCTGTGCAGGCCGGCAGCATGCTCCAATTGGATCGCATGGAAGCGATCAGGGATCGCTGCATGCATGGGGATGACCGGCCCGCGTTGATGCGGCGGGGCTGGTGCTGGCCGATCAGGCGGAAGATATACCGAGTGTGGGCCTGCTGCTTGCGAGCAGGTTGCCGGCACCGACAGCAGCCCGGCGATCACCATCGCCACGACGAGACGACGCGCGACTACGGTGAATTGTGAAGCTCGACACGGCATTGTCATAACAGGCGGGCGCTGTGCGTGTCCCTTTGCCAGCGCCATGAGCCCCAAGCGTTGGGCCGCGCCTCGTATAGTGTACCAGTCTGCACTCTCGCAGTGCCGTAACGCCGGCCACCGGAATGTGGCAAATCTGCAACAGCCGATTCAGCGCAAAATGCCCAACAGCACCATGCGAAATTGTGTAGAATGCATGAAAGTAGCCTCCCTGGAGTTCCGCGGCCTCGACGCCGGTGAGAGAGCAGATCAGGATGGCAGGAGAGTAAACAGGGAGGCGTAACCCGATTTCATGAGGCCGGCGCTGTGCTATCCTGCCGTGCGCAAGGATGTCAGGTCGGCGAGCGGCTCCAACCGACACGGATCTGACACCCAATTCGACAACATGATGCTCGATGCGCCGAATGGCGACCGAGGTCCAGGTGGAACGAGATGAGTGACCTGCGCGCCTTTCACGGGCCGAATGCCGGGTACATCCTCGAGCTGTACGACCGTTATCTCGCTGATCCGAATTCTGTTGATCCCGAGCTCCGCGCGTTTTTTGCAGATTTTCAGCCAACGACGAACGGCATCACCACCGCTGTGCCTGCCCGTGCCGTGACGATCGCCGCGCCACCGAGCATGGCGGAAGTCAGGAAGATCGTCGGGGCTGCCTCGCTCGCCGTCGCCATCCGCGAATATGGCCATCTTGCGGCTCGCGTCGATCCGCTTGGCAGTGAGCCGCCAGGCGCACCAGAGCTCGATCCTGGCTTCCATGGTCTGACCGAGTCAGATTTGCCGGCTCTCCCCTCGCTGGTTGTCGGCGGTCCGGTCGCTGAGGAAACGAGCAATGCCGCCGAGGCGATCGCGAAGCTACGAGAGATCTATGCCGGCACGATCGGGTACGACTTCGATCACGTGCAAATCGCGGCGGAGCGCGCGTGGCTGACCGAAGCGGTGGAATCACGACGGTTTGCCGTTCCTCTGGAGCGATCGGCCAAACGCGCTCTGCTACGCCGCCTGACTGATGTCGAAGCGTTCGAGAAGTTTTTGCATCAGACCTACCTCGGGCAGAAACGATTCTCGATCGAAGGGAACGACATGCTCGTTCCCATGCTCGATGAGATCGTCCACGAGGCGGCAGCGGCGGGAACACGGGAAATCGTGATTGGGATGGCTCACCGTGGCCGTCTCAACGTGATGACGCATGTGCTCGGCAAGCCCTATGCCGCGATCATCGCCGCTTTCGAAGGCAACAAATGGCGCGCGGCAAGCCAGGCGCCAACCGACGTCAGCGATGATTGGACGGGTGATGTGAAGTACCACCTCGGCGCCCGGCTCCTGCGCGGCCAGCACGGGCTCATGGTCGAGGTGCCGATTGTCCTGGCCCCGAACCCAAGCCACCTGGAGGCAATCAACCCGGTGGTCGAGGGGATGGTGCGGGCCGCGCAAGATGTGTGTGACCGGGCAGGCGCTCCGGAGCGGGACGTCCAAGCCAGCATGCCAATCTTGATTCACGGCGACGCTGCCTTCCCTGGGCAAGGCGTTGTCGCGGAAACGCTCAACATGTCAGCGCTGGCTGGCTACACCACGGGCGGCACGATCCACATCATCGTCAATAACCAGATTGGCTTCACTACCGACCCAAACGATGCCCGGTCAACGCTGTATGCCAGCGATCTGGCGAAAGGCTTTGAAATCCCTATTGTCCATGTCAATGCTGACGATCCAGAAGCCTGCTTGCTGGCCACACGCCTGGCGATGGCCTACCGGCAAACCTTCGGCAAGGACTTCCTCATTGATCTTATTGGGTACCGGCGCTGGGGCCACAATGAAGGCGACGAGCCCAGCTTCACGCAGCCACGCATGTACGAGCTCATCGCCCGGCACCCGACGGTGCGGCAGATCTGGGCACAAAAGCTGATCGCCGAGGGCGTCGTGACCCCGGAAGAGCCGGATCAGATGCTGAAGGCAGCGCTGGATCACCTGGCCAGCGTGCGCCGCTCGGTCACAGATGGCTCGCTCCCTGAGGAAGAGGAGACGCCCCCACCCAGCCCGCGCCGGGAAGTCGAAACGGCGGTGCCTGAGGAGCGGTTGCGGCAGCTCCACAACGCCATTCATGCCATTCCCCCTGATTTCACGCTCAACCCGAAGCTCGCCCGCCAGTGGGAGCGCCGGGCAAGAATCCTTGATCAGCCGGATGGGCGCATTGACTGGGCGCACGCTGAATCACTCGCATTCGCAGCGATCCTGAGTGATGGCATTCCCATCCGCTTAACTGGCCAGGATGCCGAGCGAGGCACTTTCAGCCAGCGCCATCTTGTGCTGCACGATCCGAAGACGGGGGCACGCTATATCCCGTTGCAGCACGTGCCAACGGCGAAAGCGGCATTCGCCGTCTACAATAGCCCGCTCTCCGAGGAAGCGCCGGTCGCCTTCGAGTATGGTTACAGCGTCCATGCTCCGGGCCGGTTGGTCCTGTGGGAAGCGCAGTTTGGTGATTTCGCCAACGGCGCGCAGGTGCCGATCGATCAATTCATCGTGGCCGCGCGAGCGAAATGGCGCGTCTACCCGGCGCTCGTGCTCCTGCTCCCGCATGGCTATGAGGGGCAAGGGCCAGAGCATTCCAGCGCCCGGCTAGAGCGCTTCCTCCAGCTTTCGGCACAAGACAACATCCGCGTCGCCAATTGCACGACTGCCGCACAATACTTCCACCTGCTCCGCCGGCAGGCCGCCTTACTTACGATTGACCCTCGGCCGCTGATCCTGATGACCCCCAAGAGCCTGCTGCGCCACCCACTGGCATCGTCGACGCTCGAAGAGCTGGCAAGTGGAACCTTCCGGCCCGTTCTTGACGATCCGACTGCGATCGGACGAGAGGCGGAGATTACTCGCCTGATCCTCTGCTCAGGCAAGGTTGCCGTGGATTTGGAGGCTAGCCCACTCCGAGCCGAGTCGACCCGCGTCGCCATCGTGCGCGTTGAGCAGTTAGCTCCATTCCAGAACACGGCGCTCCGCCAGGTCATCAGCCGGTATCCACATCTAGTTGAGCTTGTCTGGCTCCAGGAAGAGCCGCGCAACATGGGGGCTTGGAGCTACATGGAGCCGAGACTGCGGGAGCTCACTGGCGGCGCCCTGCCGATCCGCTATATTGGCCGCGCCGAGCGGGCCAGCCCGGCCGAAGGCTCTGCCGACCTGCATGCAATCGAGCAAGCGCGGATTGTCGCCGAAGCCTTTGCCGATGTGCCAGAGCGCCCGGCAAGCAAGCGCAACGGCCGGACATCCCTTCGGCCAGAACGCCAGGATGGAGAACCGGGAGCCGATGGCCCGGCGGTTGCGACCGCGAAAAAAGCAGCGCGTGCCAAGAACGCCTAATATCGTGAGACGGTCATGATGAGGAGTTGTGACGATGCCGGTTGAGATCCGCGTCCCCCCGCTGGGGGAATCGCTCGTCGACGCGGTCGTTGGCCAGTGGCTGAAAAACGAGGGCGATCCGGTCAGCCGTGGAGAGACGCTCCTGGAACTTGAGACTGACAAGGTAAATCTGGACGTTACCGCGACGGAAGATGGCATCCTCAGCCGGATTGAGAAGCGGGAGGGCGAGGTTGTCAACGTCGGTGACCTGCTGGGGGTTATCACCGAAGCCGCGGTTGCGCCCACGAACGGCGCCAAGGCTGCCGAAGCAGCGCAGGTGGCGGCACCGGCTCCGGCGCCCGTGACCGCGGCTCCGGCTGAGACCGCGGCTCCGCCAGCTCCAGCAGCCGCGGGTGAAGCCGCTGAGCTAGCAGCGGGCGGCCGCGCCGCACCCGCGGTGCGCCGGCTAGCCGAAGAGCATCAGGTAGACATTAGCCTCATCCCCGGCACCGGGCCAGGCGGACGAGTCACGCGCGAAGATGTGCTGGCCTATGTCGCGCGGCAAGCGGCTCCCGCGGCTGCACCGGCCGCTCCTCCGCCAGCGCCAGCCGTTCCACCTGCTCCGCCGGCTCCAGCCGCGCCGCGCGTTGCTCCAGTGCCCACTCCGCCGGCACCTGCGCCTGCTGTTGAAGGCCGCCGCGAGGAGCGGGTACGGATGACCCGGCGGCGGCAGACAATCGCGGCACGCTTGGTCGAGGCCCAGCGCACGGCGGCGATGCTGACGACGTTCAACGAGATCGACATGACCGCCGTCATCGAGCTCCGCAGGGCGCGTCGCGAGGCATTTCAGCAGCGTTACGGCGTGAGCCTGGGCTTTATGTCGTTCTTCACGAAGGCATGCGTCGGCGCGCTGAAGGCATTCCCGTACTTGAATGCGGAAATTCAAGGCGATGAGATCGTCCTGAAGCGCTACTATGACATCGGGATTGCCGTCAGCACCGACGAAGGGCTCGTGGTCCCCGTGGTGCGAGACGCCGATCGTAAGACGTTCGCCGAGATCGAGCGCGAGATCGCCGACATGGCGACGCGCGCCCGCGAAGGGAAGCTGACGCTCGCGGAGCTGCAGGGCGGGACCTTCACGATCACCAACGGCGGCGTCTTTGGCTCTCTGCTCTCCACGCCGATCCTGAACTACCCGCAGGTTGGCATCCTCGGCATGCACAAGATCCAAGAACGCCCCGTAGCCATTAACGGCGAAGTCGTGATCCGCCCGATGATGTACGTCGCGCTCTCCTACGATCACCGGATCGTGGACGGGAGCGAGGCGGTCCGCTTCCTGGTGCGCGTCAAAGAGCTCGTCGAAGATCCGACCACGCTGCTGCTGGAAGGGTAATTGTGCCGAGAGCAGCGCCCGGCCACCGCGCGTCAGACCGAGGCAGTCTGATGCGCGGTTGGGCCGATCGCTTATGGCGCTGACCGCTGCTGGGCGTTCCAATGCTGAATGGGCAGCCAGAGCCGCTGGCCCGGCGCATCCCTGCCCCTACGCTCGATGCAGCAAGACAGCCAGATCAATCGTGTCTTCGGCAGCCGCAGTGCGGCTCACTCCGTATGTCGCCCGCACGACTGCTTACAGACCGCTCTGCGTCATCAGGCGGGGGCAGTAAGACGAGATCGTTGAAGAGATCCTCGAGCTCGGATTCGGGATCGTCGCACAAGCCAGTATGCACCGGAGACGGTTGCACGATGGTGCTGGACGGCGCGGAGAGCCAGTGCCAGCGCTCGCTCAGCGTTAGGCGCGCAATCGGCCCGGCCGCCGGATCACCTGCACAGACGCGGGGAATGAGCGCCAACTGTGCCTCAATCTCCTCGATGGTTTCCTGGTCCAGATAGGGCGCGAGTGCTTGGAGGCGAGCACGGTCTAGCGCGATGCGCGCACCGAGATATCGCCGCGGGCGACAGACCAGGATCACGCCCGCGTTCAGGCACTCGCCCCGCTCGACGCGGGGGACGACGCGGACAATCGCGTACTCAAACGGCACGCGCGGCGACGCGGGCACGCTCGGCCTCCTCGACGAAAATCGGCGCCGCTTCCAAGCGCTGCATTAGGTATGCACGGTATGCGGCCCGGTGTGTCTCAGGGTCGGGGAACCGCGGCTCCCCCTCAAGCCAGCTTTCAGGAATAGCAGAAAGAATGCGCGCGATCACCGCAGGCGTAAGCCGCAACCGAAGCGATGGATCCACCGCCGTGATCGGTCCCGAGAACGGGAGCAGCACGTGCTCGCGAATCATGGGGAAAGGTGAGCGCGCCCGCTCCTCGGGATCACGCCAGGTGTGATGCACATAGAGCGCGGCGCCATGATCAATCAGCCACAGACGATGATGCCAGAGAAGCAAGTTTGGATTGCGCGGCGTGCGATCGACGTTCGTCACATACGCATCGAACCAAACTACGGACGCAGCGAGCTCGGGATCAAGCCGCGGGCCAGCCACTGGCGTAAAGGCCAGGGCACCAGGTAGGTAATCTAGCGCGAGATTGAGTCCCGCGCTGGCGCGCAACAGATCCTGAATTTCCGGATCCGGCTCAGCCGCGGCAAGCGCCGGATCGAGCTCAATGAAGACGATTTCGGGAACTGGCAGCCCCAATGCCCGGCCGATTTCCCCAGCGACGAGCTCAGCGATCAGCGCCTTGGCCCCCTGGCCAGCGCCGCGGAACTTCACAACGTACATCCCGTCGTCATCCGCCTCGACGATCGCTGGCAGCGATCCCCCTTCGCGAAGGGGCGTGACATAGCGGGTGGCGGTGACGGTGCGGATCGTCACGTCCGCTTTCGCCTCCACGCCGGGCTCACCGAATGCCGCCCCAAATGTCGCCAACGACAAATCCTTCCGGGAACGGGTCAGAGGGATCGAGCACGTGCTGGCTGATGCCAGTAATCCACGCCTCACCGCTAATTTCGGGGATGACCGCCGGATATGGGCCAATCCGCGTCTCGCCGACAAGCCGGCCAGTAAAGGTCGTGCCAATGATGCTTTCGTGCACGAAGTCCTGGTGCAGGCCAAGCTGGCCCCGCGCGTGTAGCACTGCCATCCGGGCGCACGTACCCGTGCCGCACGCCGACCGGTCTAGCACGCCAGTCCACGTTGATGGTTTGTCCCAATCAAACGTGCCGGTGGAGATGACCACGGTGTTCTTCGCATGTGCATCCGGCCGGGTCGGCGGCGCTGCAATCAGGGCAATCGTCGGCCCGACAATCTCTGGGTTCTCCGGATGCACCGCCGGATACTGCTCGCGCGTCGCGGCTTTGACCATCTCGCCAATCCGCACGCAATCCGCGCCTTCGTCCGGCGTGACGCGCAGCCCGACCGATGGGCCGTCGAACAGGACGTACATCATCCCACCCCAGGCAACATCGACCGTGACGGTTCCCAACGTTGGGACTTCGACGGGCACACCGAGATGGACGGCGAAGGCGGGCACGTTGCGAAAGGTCACGCGCGTCACCTTCCCATCGCAGCACTCAGCGCGCACCGCGATCAATCCAGCCGGCGCCTCCAGCGTCAACTCCGTCACCGGCTCGGTCATGGGCAGCATGCCGGTCTCAAGCAACACGGTGACAACACAGATGGTGTTGCTGCCGGACATGGGCGGATACTCCATCTGCTCCATGATCACGAAGCCTGCATCGGCCTCAGGGTGTGTTGGCGGGAGCACCACGTTACAGCACAGCGCGGGGTAGCCCCGCGGCTCGCGCAGCATCAGCTTCCGCAACTGATCGCCATACCGGGCAAGGTGCTGCATCTTCTCAAACATGGTGGCGCCCGGCACATCGAGCACGCCGCCCGTGATCACCCGTCCAGGCTCACCCGCGGCGTGTGCCTCTATCGCCGTGATCACTCGCGCAAGCCGCATCGTTCACACTCCAGGATTAGCCGGGAACCCAAGATCGGCAAGCAGAGCATCCGACATCTTCTCGGCAATCATGATGGTAGGAAGGTTCGTATTGGCGCAAGGGATCGTTGGCATAATGGACGCATCAGCAACGCGCAAGCCCTCAACGCCGATCACGCGCCCAGCCGGATCAACCACCGCGCTCGGATCACGTGGGCTCCCCATGCGGCACGTTCCGCACGCATGCCAAGTCCCATTGACGCGCTCCCGCACAAACGCTTCGAGGCGCTCCTCATCGCGGACAAGGGACTGCAGCCAGGGTGCGCCCGCAACCCGGCGACGCATCACCATTCGCCGGACCGGCGCAGGGAAGTCAAGCAACCATCCGAGTGGGGCTGTGCGCAACCAGTTCGCCCTCGTCACAACGGCAAGGTCTCGCGCGCGCTCGCTGTAGCTTGTCGGGAACGGATACGCGGCGACCCGGCGCATGGCAGGATGCCGGTAAAGCCGGGCAAGCAGCCGCAGACCGTCCATCAACCGCCAGGCATCGCGTGGGTCCGCCAGCAGGTTGAACTCGACCTCCGGTTCGCGATCGGGATCAGGGGAGGCAAGTGTCACCCATCCGGTCGAGTACGCCTTGTTCACCCAGAGGAGAAATCCGCCCAGGCGTCGCCCAAGCGGATGCCATGCGCCCCGGTTGACAACGACGCCGTACATATCAGTCTCGCAGCAATCCTCCCGGCCTGAGGAATAGCGGAACCCGACGAAGATATGCCGGCCTTGCCAATGGGGCAGGCGGGCTTCGGGCCGGAGGAACGAGGACACCGCGATTTGGGGATGCTCCTGCAAATTGCGGCCAACACCAGGGCGGTCCGCCACGACGGGAATGCCAAGCTGATGGAGATGGTCGCCAGGACCGATGCCAGCATGCAGCAACAGAGCCGGGGAATGGATCGCGCCGGCGACGGCCACGATTTCCCGCCCGCGCACCGTCCGCAGCAGGCCGCGGTCATCCACGATTTCGATGCCCGTGGCACGGCGGTTCTCGATCAGCAACCGACGGACGCGGGTGCGCGCCACGACGGTCAGGTTCCGGCGGCGCCGCATCAGCGGATCGAGATAGGCCGTCGCGGTGGATACCCGACGATCATAGAGATTATTGATCGTAATGGGGAAATGCCCTGGCGCGAAGTGCTCGTTTTGATCCTCGATATACGGGAGCCCAGCCGCCTGAAGCGCCTCGGCCGCGGCACGGGAGAAACCGGGCCAAACGTCCCGTGGCACACGCCGGATCGGAAGCGGACCACCACGGCCATGCATCGGACCGTCGAAATCGACATCGTGCTCCAGACGCTTGAAGTAGGGGAGAACGTCGCTCCAGCCCCAGCCGGTGGCACCGCGAGCCGCCCACTCGTCATAGTCCGATGGCTGGCCACGGTTGGCCATCATGCCATTGATACTCGATCCCCCACCCATCACCCGCGCCTGCTCGTAGCGGCGGAGCGGGCGGATATCCGGCCCCGTTTCCGGCCGCGGCTGGAGACGGACGCGAAGCTCGGTCCAGTGATGGCGGGGATCGAAATAGGCCACGATGGGATAGCTGTCCCACAAGACCGCGTCATGATGATCCGGCGGCGTATCCGGCCCGGCCTCGATCAGCGCCACGCGAAGCTGAGGGTGGGCAGAAAGGCGGTGAGCCAGAACACAGCCAGCGGTACCGCCTCCTACGATGATGACGTCGTACTGCTCTTCCATTCCGGTCTCACGAGCAACAGGGGCAGCGCGCTTGCGAATACCCGAGAGCGACAATTGAGGGCGGATCGCAGCCATCCGCCCTCGATGCCGTGCATACCCGCGAAACGTCTGGCGTTAGGCAGGGTGAGCGCCCTGGCGCTGGGGCTGGCGGCTGAACGAGGCGGGCGGGCGGTCCCAGCCAAGGGCTTCGACCTCATCCCCGTAGACGGCCAGGAATGCCGACCGGGTTTCCGGATAGACGGCGGCCACTGCTTCAACCGGAATCCACAAATTGTCATTGGCGCCATACAGCCCCTGGGCGTAGATCAGCCCGCGCCGGATCCGCCCGTGTTCCTCGACGCCTTTGAGCACCTCGATCACGCGAGCGAGTGCCCCAGCGCGGGCATAGAGGATGTAGCCGGGGCCGATGTCATCAACGGTGCCCAAGGGACCACGCCGTGCCTGCGCATCAACTGGGGGAAGGACCGGGGCAAACATTGGCCGCTTGCCAATCGCCACGTCCCGATCGAGTGGGCCGAGTGCTCCAGCCGGTCGCGTCGCCAGAAAGCCGCACCCGAAGAGGATCACCAACGCGAGGGCTACACCGAACCAGAGCTCCCGGCGCTCCAGTTCTGGCCGCCCGTGCTCAAACAACGCCAGCAGCGTCTCCCCAATCAGGATGATCATTGCTCCTGCGACGAGCGTCACGAAAATCGGCACCACCAATGGGCGGATGAAACGCGTCATGAACCCCTGGGCCACAGATCGTTCTCCCCTCTTCTGACTCCTGCCGGATAGCCGGCACCCCCATCAATCCAGCATCCACTCGGCCCGGCGCAGGCGCTCCCGGCGCGCCCGGACTCGCCGCAGGCGCAGATAGAACAGCAACGGGCTTGAGACCGCGACCACCGGGATCGCCAGGTAATACCACGTGGTTACCGTAAGCAGCATCCCTGCTTCCTTAGAGCCACCTGCTGCCCAGAAGATCACTGCGACGGTCGCGATCTTGAATGCAAAGAGCGTCCAGATGAACGCCCACACCGTGCTCCGTTCATCGGCCGTGCGCCGGCGCTCGGCAGCTTCGCTGACTTCGGTGGCATAGGTGTGAATATCAACGTATGCCATACCGCACCGACCTAGCGCCGCTCGATGCGCCTATCCCTTCGGCACCGCGCTCACCCGCAGGGAGTCCGGACGGTCCATATCTCCGGGGGCCATCTCCTGCCGGCGCATTCCCGGTTGGTGCCGAGCCTCCTTGGCATCCTCCCGAGCCGCCCAGCGGAAGAAGAGCGCGGTGATGATGAGCAGATAGATGATACTCCCTCCGACCCACATCATCACGCCCGCAAACTCTTGATCGGACGCTAGGCTGATCCCCCAGAGCCGCGGCGCACTGGCATAGAAGTGATACAGCCCTGGCTCAGCAAGGGAGACAACCGCTCCGACAATGCCGCTGGGTATGCTCGTCACGAAGAGATAGACACACTGCAACGGCAGCGACAGCCGCGCCCACTCAGCGACCGGACCAAACACGGGCCACCAGCCAAGGAGCGCCGCCAGGAGAAAGGAGCCGTGCTGCAGAACATGGACCGGCTCGTTCCGGAGCGCGGCATCATACGGCCCGGGCAAATGCCAGACGATAATTAGGAGGTTGGAAACCACAAACGCCGTCGCTGGATGCGTGACCGCCGACCCAACGCGGTTCCATAGCCGGTGCCGCACGATGGGCTGGAAGATCCAGGCTGGCAAGCCCACGAGGAGCAACGGCGCTGTGACGAACATCAGCAACATGTGCTGAAACATGTGCGCGCTGAGCAAGTACCAATCGGCCCAATCGTCGAGAGGCGGCGCAAGCGCGATGAAGAAAACCAGGGCGCCAGCAATGAATGCAGCGCGCTGCTTGCCGCTCACTGGCGGCTGTGCGAATCCACGAGCTCTTGCCCGCGGGCCAGTCACATACCAGTAGGCAGCCAGCATCCCGACTGTGGCAAGCGCGACCGTGGGATCGACTGCCCAATCACTGGACAGAAAGCCTGTTGGTGGAAACTGACCGGTATGCAGCACCGGCAGCGCCGGGAGGAGCATCGTTGACCCTTTGCGACGACGGGCGGCGCGGGCCGGGTGTCCGTATCGACGTTACGCACCACCCGTGAAGAGCCGTACCGCGTAGTCAATGGGATGGGTATCCTGCAGCACCTTCAAGCTGATGATGATGGCAAACGCCACGACGAGACCACTCAGAAAAATCCACGTCAGGCGGCGATCATCGAACTTCAGGTGCATGTAATACCCGACGACCGTCGCAAACTTCATGGCCGAGAGGACAAGCAGTGCCGGTACGAGAATACCGGCGTCATGCACCCATTGAACGTAGTAAATGGCAACCTCGATGACGGTGATGATCGCCAGGATGATCGCCACTTCGATATACGTGCGCGCCCCAGGATGGCCGGGCTCATGCTCGCCCGCAGCAGCGCCAGGATGGCCGCCGTATGGTGTCGTTCCTGCTCCGTGCGCCATGCGTGATGCTCCCTTTCACAACCGATCCGCGTGCCCGGCTTGCAGCCACCTAACTGACGCCAAGAAGACGCGCGGCATGCTCCGCCCCCTCGGTGATCGTCGAGACCTTGTCATCGTACGGAATCAGGTAGACCAGTGTAAAGATAACGATCCACACGATATCGACAAAGTGCCAGTAGAGTCCGACGATTTCGACGTTAATCGCCTGCTCCTGCCGCAATCCGCCTCGCAGCGACACCCAGAGCAACGATAGCAGCAGAATCACGCCGACAGTCACGTGGGCGCCGTGAAAGCCAGTGAGGGTGTAGAACGTCGTGCCGAAGATGTTGGTCGTGAACCCGAGGCCATCTTCCTTATAGAAGCTGGTGAACTCAAAGTACTGGCCACCCAGGAAGATGGAACCCAGCGTCGCCGTGGCGAACAGCCAGATCCGCGTGCCCCGGATGTTGCCCCTCTGAATGGCGGCCAGCGCCAGCACCATCGTCAGCGAGCTCATCAGCAGCACGAACGCGCTGACCGAGGTGTAGGGGATGTCCAGCACCTCGTGGGGCAGCGGCCCCTTACCTTGGCCCTGCACGACCATCTCCTCGGCCCGGCCACGATAGATCAAGTAGGTGGCGATCAACGAGCCGAAGAACATGCAGTCCGAGGCAAGGAAGGTCCACATCAAGAGCTTGCGATGGTCAATGCCGGTGCTGGTCGGCGGATGCGGAGAATGCCCGATATCCCCGCCATGTCCGGCTCCGTGCGCCGCTTCAACGGTCGCAACCGTTGCTGCCAATGTCGTTCCCTCCGTCATCCCCAGGCGGTTCGTCGCCACACGCTCATCACAAGCACACGATTAGCCGGCCGGCTCGAAGGCCCAGCCATAGCACCCGAGCAACAGGATCACCGCGCCAACGGGCACCAGGATCGGCAGGTGGAGCAGCCCGATCGTCAATGTCGGGTTATCAATCAGCAAGCCCAGCGCGGCCACGAACATTCCCACAGCCACAATCAGCGGATAGTACGACGGGTTGGGCAGGTGGATGTGCTCGATGTCCTCTTTCGTCTCAGAATGGAGCGCTGTCCGCCGGGCCATCTGCTGCTCAGGCTCCTCGTCTGGAGCGTGCACCTTTGCCATCGGCCTGCCAGCAACGTGAATCTCAACCTCTTCTTCCTGCGCGTGATCCTCATGCCCCCCGTATTTTTCCCACCAGAGTGGATCGCGGTGCGAAATCACCGGAATCCGGGCGAAGTTGTACGGCGGCGGCGGAGACGGAATCGACCACTCCAGCGTCGCCGCATCCCACGGATCGGCAGGAGCGCGCTCACCCGTGCGCAGGCTCTTCCACACGTTGTAGATAAAGACCAGGACGGCAAACCCCAGTACGAACGCCCCAATGGAGACCACCAAGTTCCACGGTCCCCAACCAGAATCGGCGCCGTAGCTGTAATAACGACGCGGCATCCCGGCCAGGCCCAGGAAGTGCATGGGGAAGAAAGTTAGGTTGAAGCCAATGAACGTCAGCCAGAAGTTCCAGCGACCGATCCGGTCATCGAGCATCTTGCCGAAGATCTTCGGGAACCAGTAGTAGATCCCACCGAAGACCCCAAACATTGCGCCGCCAAACAGAACGTAGTGGAAGTGGGCCACGACGAAGTAGGAGTCGTTGTGCTGGGTGTTGATTGGCGGAGAGGCGTGCATCACGCCGGAAAGACCGCCGATGGTGAATTGGGAGACAAGACCGACGGCAAAGAGCATGGGCGTGGTGAATTTCAGCGAGCCACGGTACATCGTCCCGAGCCAGTTGAAGATCTTGACCCCGGTCGGGATAGCGATCAGCATCGTGCTCCCGGAGAAAATTGCGTTTGCGGTGGGGCCAAGGCCGGTGGTGAACATGTGATGCACCCAGACGCCAAAGCCAAGGAACGCAATCGCGCCGATCGCATAGACCATCACCGCGTAGCCGAAGAGCGGCTTGCGGGAAAAGATTGGGATGATCTCCGAGACGATGCCGAACGCGGGCAGGATCAGGATGTACACCTCGGGATGGCCGAAGACCCAGAAGAGGTGCTGCCAGAGCAGGGGATCACCCCCGGCGGTACGCTCGTAGAAGCCCGTGCCCGTATAGCGGTCAAACATCAGCAAGATCAACGCGACCGTAATGGCCGGAAATGCCAGGACGATCAGCACAGAGACGATCAATGTCGCCCAACTGAACACGGGCACGCGCATCATTGTCACGCCAGGCGCCCGCATATTGAGGATGGTGATGATGAAGTTGAACGACGAAGCCATCGAGGCGACGCCGAGCACCTGCAAGCCGAGGATCCAGAAATCAACGTTGCGCCCTGGGTTCCAGGCGTTCTCGGTCAGGGGCGCATAGCCGTACCACCCCTGATTGGGAGCGGCGCTAAAAAACCAGCTCAGGTTGAGAATGATCGCACCGGCCAGGAATGTCCAATAGCTGAAGGCGTTGAGACGTGGGAAAGCAACATCGCGCGCGCCGATCTGCAACGGCACGACGAAATTGAACAGCGCGGCATTGAGCGGCATCAGCGCCAGGAAGATCATTGTCGTGCCGTGCATCGTGAAGAGCTCGTTATAGCGCTGGGCACTGACAATATCCCCATTGGGCTGGGCAAGTTGCAGGCGGATGATAAGCGCCTCGATGCCACCCAAAAGGAACATGACAAAGGCCGTCACGCCGTAGAGGATGCCAATCCGCTTGTGGTCGACGGTGGTAATCCAGCTCCACAAGCCGGTGGCCGGCGCCGTGACTGGCCGGACCATTGTTTGCGGCTGCGCGATCGCTGCCATTGCTTACTCCTGCCCTACGCCTTCACACAATCCCACGCGTCGTCTCATTCCTACCGGTTTACGCTTTCTCATCACTGGCCAGCCGGCGTTGCCTCAGCGCCTGCCGGCGCGATGGAGACATCTCTGCCGACCGGAGGCGCCACGTCCGCATTTTCACCCGCGTGCGTGGGGCAACCTCCCTCGGGCTGCAACGCCTCCAGATAGCTCACTAGGGTTTGGATATCTTGCTCAGAGACAGTGCCAGGCTTAATAACCGAGGCCATGTGATTCCCGGGCTTGATGGCACCGGGATTCCGCAGCCAGCTCGCCAGGTTCTCCGGCGTGTTGGCGAGGAGGCCAGCCCCAATCGTCTTGCGGCAGCCAAAGAGGGTCAAGTTGGGACCCGCGATCTTCGAAATATCCGGCGACTGCTCCAAGCCAACCGCTGCCGTGTTGAATTGTGTTCCATTGACGCGATGGCACGCGGCACATGTTGCGAATGCCGCTGGAGCCTTAGTCACATCGCCGGTGCCTCCTGCCTGCGCCGCGGCCGCCGTCGGTCCAGCCTTCCACGCTGCGATCCACGCGTCGAATTGCTCCTGTGGCTCGACATAGACGATGAAGCGCATCCAAGCGTGGGAATCGCCGCAAAACTCGGCGCATTCACCGTAGTAGACGCCAGGCTTTTCTGCGGTGAAGCCAAGACGGTTGATGTGCCCGGGCATCACATCCATCTTGCCACTCAATTGCGGCACCCAGAAAGAGTGAATCACATTGTTGGAATACAGGCGGAACACCACGCGCTTCCCCGCCGGAATGTGAATCTCGTTCGCAGTGATGACTCCGCCCACCTGATCGGCTGGCTCGGCGTAATGGACCTCCCACCACCACTGCTTGCCATAGACATCAATGATGTAGTCGGCGTCCTTCTCCTCGGCCTCGGCATGCGTATCGAACATCGTCTGCACGGTCGGGATGAAGATGACCAAAAGGATCACCGCCGGCAGGATCGTCCACGCAATCTCCAGCGTCTTATTGCCATGGACCGGCTCAGGCCGCTCTTCAAGCTCGGAGCGCCGGCGGAAGCGCAACACGGTATAGACGATGCCGGCTTGCACGCCGACAAACACAACCAACGCCATCCAGAAGATCAGCTTGTACAGGAATTGGATATCGCTTGCGACGCCGGTGCGCGGGCTGATTGTCGAGTAAGGATTCTCCGCGCTGACGGCATGGGGAAGCAGCGCCGCACCAGCCAGAAGCAACAGCGACAGCAGCGTGGCTGCCCTCATCGCGATCATGCGCCGGTTCCTCGCTCCTGGCATGCCGGACGTCCGACCTCGCCGAATCATTCTACCTCCCCGCCTTGCTCGTGATTCAGAAGCGTTTCTTGCCAATTCCAACCCAACGTGCGAATGCTTCCGGCTCTCCGCGGCTGCAATTGCCACGCGGCTTGCCTTCACGTTCTTCGTACCGTCCCACTCGACGTCGCTGGAGCGCGAGAATCCTGGAAATGCACGGCACTGCCGCATGGACGACAGCCCAAGCCACATCCTCGGCATGGTGCCGCATCTGCCACGGCATCGTACACCGAAAGTGTGGCACCTGGTCAAGCCCCTGCACACGCAAACCGGCATGACAACACAATTCAGCCGCGCCAGCGTGATGCTATGCAAAGCCTGGGTCACAGCCAATGGGTGTAGGCAGCCGTGCTATACTCGAACTACGCAGGGTATCCATGATGAAACCGTCCACGCTTGGCGGGGTTCGGTACTATCGCTGGTGAGCAGAGGGCAGGGAAAGGCACATTCGGCGCAGGTAGCGACGCTGGTGCGAAATCGGCGAACCGACACGTTCGTTCCGGGAGTCCTTCGGTAATGCCTCGTCAGCAGGGAACGCCAGTTGCCCGGGTTGCAGCCCTGATTCTGATCGCGCTCGGCGCTGTGATCATGGTGCTCGCGGTATTCGCGGACTCACTCGGCATCAGCGGGGGTGGCCGGGGATTTGGTTGGAAACAACTCATTGCCGCGATCGCTGGCCTGGTTCTATTGCTGATCGGCGTGGCCTGGCTCATGCGGCCCCTCGCCGAGATCCCCCCTGAGGAGTCCGACGACTAAGCACCGCCAGGTCCCGCGAGATCGTCAGGTCACCGATGTCTCTGGCATCATCACCTCTCCGTTCGAGGAATATGCCACGCTCACCTGCGCTGCTTGCGATCCCGCCTGCCTCTCGCGCATCCTTAGGTGGAGAAGCGCAGGATGTCTTACGGTCATGAATCAGCCCTGCGCATGAAACAATGTCGAATCGAGGATGGACAAGAATGAGTGAGCATTCGGGCGGACCGGGCGGAGAGGGGATCGTCGCCATAGAGGCGCAGCTAGCGCGTGATGCGATTGCGTCAGCGCTGGCCGACGTGGGATTCGCTCCACCGGCACGGGGCATTGACCTGCGGCCTGTCCCGTTTGCTGGCACCTGGGGCGTCGCCAGTTCGGTCTGCCACGCTATCGCCGGCGATCTTGTGCTGCGCGAGCTTGAGGCAAGCGGCGCCCTCGAAGGGCTGTCGAAAAAAGAGGCCAAGCAGAAGGCGAGTGAGGCCACGCGCCAGCGCGCTCAGGAGCTCGCAGAGGCGATTGCGACGCGCGTCCAGGCGACGAACGGCTTTGCCCGGGTTGAAGCCGTCAATGGATATGTCAATCTCTATTTCGATGCCAACACGGTTGCCTCGCATCTGATCGGCGAAGTGATCCGGCAGGGGCCTGCCTTCGGGAAGGGTGCTCCAAAGACAGAGCGCGTAATGGTGGAGCATTCCCAGCCGAACACGCACAAGGTGTTCCATGTCGGGCACTTGCGCAACTCCTGCCTCGGCATCGCGGTCAGTAATATCCTCAGCGCCGCAGGCTATCCGGTGTTGCAAGCCACCTATCCCGGTGACATCGGGATGCACGTCATCAAGTGCCTCTGGTGCTACGAGCGGTTTCACAAGGGGGAGGAACCCTCCGATCCAGCCTTGCGCGGCCGCTGGCTCGGTCAGATCTACGCGGAATCCGATGCGCGCCTCGAGTACCGGAAGGATGTGCTCGCGTTCCTGCATTTGCTGGCGCAGGAGGACCAAGCATTTGTCGCGGCGATTGACCGGCTGTTGAAGTACCTGTGGCGCAAGAACGATCACGGGGAGATTGTCGAAGGCGAAGATGTCGCCTACCTCCTCGGGCGATTCACCCACGCCCAGGAAATCAAGGAAGACCAGCTCCGGCGCGACGACGTGATCGTCAAATTCTGGCCGATCGTCGGCGACCAGCTCCGAGAGGAAGTGCTCAATCCCAAGCCGTATCTGCCGGTGGAAGGGCAGCCGGAGCCGACGACAACGCCCGAGGAGCGCTACGCCCGCTGGCAAGAGCTCAACGAGCACATCGATTGGTGGATGGAGGTTCCCCGCTGGCGCCGCGAGGTCCGCGAAACCTTCCAGCGGTGGGAGCGGCAGGATCCGGAGTTCGTTCGTCTCTGGCAGGAGACCCGCGAATGGAGCCTGGCCGATTTTCGCCGCATTTTCGCTGAGCTTGGCGCCCATTTCGATGTCTGGTTCTTTGAGAGCGAAGTCGAGCAAGAAGGCAAGCAGATCGTTCAGGAGCTGGTGGATAAAGGCATCGCCGAGATCAGCGACGGCTTGACGGTCGTCAAGATTGACGAGAAGCTCGGCTTGAAGCAGGAAACGTATCGCACCTTGCCCATCTTGCGATCTGATGGAACCTCGCTGTACTCAACAAAGGATCTTGCGCTGACCAAGCGGAAGTTTGAGGAGTATGGCATCGACCGGGCCATCTGGGTCGTCGATGTCCGCCAGTCTCTTTACTTCCAGCAAATCTTCAAGATCCTCGAGCTGTGGGGATTCGAGCAGGCCAAGAAGGCGTATCACCTCGGCTATGAGATCGTCCGCCTGCCGGAGGGGGTGATTTCCTCCCGCAAAGGCAAGGTGCCCGTCTACGACGACATTCGCGACATGGTGCTGGCACGGGCGCGCGAAATCATCGAAGAGAAGAATCCTGACCTCCCCGAGGAGACGAAGGCACGCGTCGCGCATCAGGTGGGGATCGGCTCACTCAAGTTCGCCATGCTGTCCCGCGACAATAACAAGGTGGTTGTGTTCGACCTGGAGGAGGCGCTCTCCTTCGATGGCTTCGCCGCCCCATACATTCAATACGCGCACGCGCGTGCCTGCCGGATCCTCGAGCATGCCAAGAGCGACGTGGCCAAGCTGCATCGTGTCACCGCTCACGCTGCCCAGGCCAGTCACCAAGGGCACGCCAGTGACATGGGCGAAGCCAGGGAGCCGGGTGGCCAGCATGCAGAGCTCGCCCTCGATTTTGGCGCCGAGCTGGCGCCCGAGGAGCTCGGCTTGCTGCAGCACATCGCCATGTTGCCTGGCGAAGTGCAGCGAGCGGCAGAACACTATCGGCCGTTACAAATCGTCAACTATGTTTATGAGCTAGCACGGCGCTTCAACGATTTCTATCACGCCTGCCCCGTGCTCAACGCACCGGAGCCAACGCGCACCGCGCGGATCGCACTCGTTGACGCGACTCGCATCACGCTGGCGAATAGCCTGGCGCTCCTCGGCATCGAAGCGCCGGAGGCGATGTAAGGCTGGTTTGCCCAGCGGACCTGGGCTCGGGCGCTCAACGATGCCGTTGGGCGCATGGCTTGCAACGGCGCAAGCAAGGGAAGGACATCGTGGTCACAACCCGTCCGATCGCTCCTGCCACTCCTACATCGCGCTTGCTCACCGCTCCAATTCGGCTCATCACGGTTCCGCTGTGGCTCGGCGCCGAGCGGCCCGGTGTGGAGCTCGGCGCCCAGGCGATTGAGGCTGGCCTTCACGCACGCTGGCAACGCTCTCGGCGCCAGGAGCTGCTTGACCGCCTGCGCGAGACCACACCAATAGAGGTCAGCACACCGGAGGACGCACTCCAGCGGCTCAACCGCAAGCAGTTGGAATTTCTCCCCAACGTTGCGGCCGCCTGCGAGCAGGTTGCGGCAGCGGTTGCGACCGCTGTGGCGAGCGGTGAGCTCGCTGTCATCCTTGGCGGAGATCATGCGCTCGCCGCTGGCAGCCTGGCCGGCGTCGCTCAGGTGGCAGAGCGGGTGGGGATTCTCTGGCTCGATAGCCATGCGGATCTGAACACTCCGGAGACAAGCCCCACAGGGCACTTGCATGGCATGCCACTGGCCGCAGCCATCGGCCAGGGACCGCCCGCGCTGGTTCAGGTTGGGAGGAACGGCCCACACGTTGATCCCGGCGATGTTTGCCTGCTTGGAACCCGCGATCTCGATCCCGGCGAGCGCGAGGTGATCGCCCGGCACGATATCTGGATGCTGACCATGGAAGAATGGACGGATCTCGGGCTGCTCGATGGCCTGGAGTCGGCGCTCACCTATCTTGCTGCTCGCGGGGTCACTGCGGTGCACCTTTCTTTTGACCTCGATGTCATTGATCCCGTGGTTCTGCCCGGCACCGGCACGCCCGTTCCCGGTGGCCTGACCTACCGCGAGGCCTCCCAGATTCTGCGACGGCTGTGGGAGTGGGACGGCCCGCTGACCTCGGTTGATTGGGTTGAGCTGAACCCGGCCCTCGATCCGACCGGGCGCAGCACTGAGGTGGCGGTCGGGTTGCTTGCGACGCTCCTTGGTGAGTCGCAACGATAAGCGCCTGGTCTGCTCGCTCTGGCACGGAATTCGCGTACATCGTGCCTGCCCAAGGCGCGCCTCGCTCCTGTGGGTCTGTCCTGCTCCGCTCGTCAGGAGCCACGTACTCGGTCACAAGGACATTGCACGTCTTGGAGGGTCCGGCCCATGCAGCGCACCGTTCTGCCATTGCCGCTCCGACACCGGTGCCGGTCGCGAAGGCCGCAATGGAGGGTCCGGCCCATGCAGCGCACCGTTCTGCCATTGCCGCTCCGACACCGGTGCCGGTCGCGAAGGCCGCAATGGAGCGTCCTTTTCCTATTCACCGTCACCGTCGCACTAGCAGCAATTGTGGTGCGTCAGCTCCGCGACCGGCGCGACACCATGATTCGTGCCGCTGATGACCGAAAGCAGGAACCGCCTCGCGATCTCAACGCGTGGCGCCAACGGCTCACGGGGGATAGCCCAGGGGCCGAGAAAGAGCCGTCGGCCGCGACACCGGAGATGGCGTCACCAGCGCCAGGGATTTCCCAAGCTCCTACCACCATGGCTCAGCCGAGCAGCATCCCCCAGTCCGAAGCCACAGCGACGCTCGCAGCAGTCGAGCAGGCAATGCCCAGTGAACCGGCGCCGCCATCCTCGGTCGCCGATTGGATCCGCGATCTCGAAGGGGAGGCGCCAGACGAGCCAGATGAGGATGTGGCATTTCAGGCAACAGCCTCGCCCGACGTCCTCCAGAGTAGTTCGGAATCCGTGACGACCGCAACAAGGGCGGCCACCGGGCCGGGCAGCGAAGGGCAGGTTCCGGCCCCGGCAGAGCCAGCGACCACGCCGTCGGCTGAAGGCAATGGCTGGATCCACGCGCCAGCGGATGGTGGCTGCCCAGAGCGGTATCCCATCAAAGGCAATGCAAGCTCGCGGATCTACCACTTGCCGGGCGAGCCGTCCTACGAGGCGACGAACCCGGAAATCTGCTTCGCCAGCGAAGAGGCAGCCACCGCCCTCGGCTACCGGCCACGGCGGCGCTAACCCTGCAGGGTGGCACGAGGCCAGGTCTCACTCTGGCAATGGCACATCCTGGAAATCTCCGCGAGCAAAGATAGGCTCCACGGTCAGACCAAGGCGAGCATACGCCTCGGGCGGCACGCCAATGTCGGCCACGGTCACGGAGCCAACGACCGCACGCGCCTGGAGAGCGCGGAGCCCCGTCTTCGGCAGCGCCAGGGTAAGCGTGGCGGCAGCCCGGATACACGGATCGAAGACCGTGCCATCGGTTGCGTCTAAGCCGGACGGGAGATCGACCGCAAGCACCGGCGCGGGATGGGCGTTGGCAGCGCGAATGAGCCCGGCGATAGCTCCCGTTGGCGGGCCGGAGATGCTAAATCCCAGCAGCGCATCAATGATCAGATCGGCTGAGGGCAGGGCTGGATCACGAGAGGGCTCCACGATCCGAATCCCCATCCGCTCGATGATGCTCAGTTGATGCCAGGCCAAACCTCGCCCTGGCTCCGGCTTTCGGCCGAGCCACACCTCCGGTAATCCTCCCCAAGCATGCAGGAAACGAGCGGCCACCATGCCATCCCCGCCGTTGCCGCCGCTCCCGCAGAGCACAAGAACCCGCTTTCCGTGTGTATCCCCGCTGAGGAAGCGATCACGGGCGAAAACCGCCACCGCGTGTCCAGCAATTTCCATGAGCTGCATCGTCTCAACGCCGAATTCCTCGACCATGATCCGGTCGATCTCGGCCATCTGCCGGGCGGTGAGAACCGGGATCGTCGGTGATTCATGCATCTCGCTCATCGTCCTGTTCCGTGCGCATCGTGATTGACGCGACCAGCCACCAATGCGAGCATCTCTCTAACGGAGGAGCCGCTCATCGCAGCCGCGCCCATCGCGTGGACCGCGGCGCGTCAGGCAAAGGATTCCAAGGACATGATATCCGGCGCACCGTCTGATCCGGCACAAGCCCTGCACCAGCAAGCGCTCGTCATTGATGGCCACTCCGACATCCTCATGCCCATTGCGGACGGCAAGATGCGGCTAGCCGACCGCGTCGAGCTACCGGATCCGGCGGCCTGGCAGCCCCCGCCAGGCTGGCAACCGCCAGCAGAGGCGGCGCTGTACGCCTTTTCGCCACACACGGCCTACTTCCAGACCATGGGCCAGTACGACTTGCCACGGTTTCGGGAGGGCGGCCTGACCGCGCAGGCAATGGCCGTCTTCGTTGAGGCGGCCCACCTCGACCGTGCCCTGCACCGTGCGTTGGACATGGTCTACTGGTTGCGCCGGGAGGTGGAGGAGAACGAGGAATTCGTGCTCGTCACCTCGGCCGCAGAGATGTATCAGATCAAGCAGGAGCACAAGATAGGCGGCATCTTAGCCTTCGAGGGTTTTGAGCCACTTGGGGCGGATCTCAAGCTTCTGGATCTCTTCTACGACCTCGGATTGCGGATAGCAAGCCTGACGCACAGCCGCCGGAACGCGTTCGCGGATGGGACACAGCTGGGCATCCGCACGGCAGGGTTGAGCGCCCTCGGTCGCCAAGCAGTCCGGCGCATGAACGAGCTCGGCATCGTCATTGACCTGGCGCACCTGGCCCCACAAGGTTGCTGGGAGGTGATCGAGCTCAGCGACGCCCCGGTCATTCTGTCTCACGCCAGTCCGCGCCGGCTCTTCCGCGGCGATCCTTCTGGAAACGGGGAGGCGGAAGCACGCAGGATGATTGAAGCGATCGCCGCGAAAGGTGGAGTCATTGGGATCATCGCCTATGACCAGCCCAATCTGGAGACCATGCTGGATGATATCGAGACGGTCATCCGGTGGGTTGGCCCAGATCATGCCGGGCTCGGCTCCGACTTCTTCGGGATTGAGCGAGCGCCGGCTGGCTTCACCGGGATCCACGAGCTTCCAAATGTCACGCGTGGACTGATTGCCCGAGGACACTCGGACGCAGCCGTGCGCAAGGTGCTCGGCGAGAACTATCTGCGCGTCTTCGAGCAGGTGTGGCGGTAGCTTGGCTCTTCCAGGCGCCGAGCACGGCGGCGCTTGGTATGCTGCCGCAGCAGGAACGTTTTTCTTCCATCCGCCCGGCGCACATCTGCGCGCCCAATCATTCAGGTGAGGATTGGCACTGATGGCCGAGCACATCCGCGATCTGTTCTCCCCAGCGCCGGGGTTGGTCTACCTCGACGCCGCCACCTACGGGTTGCCGCCCCGGCCGGCAGTTGAGGCCCTGGAGCGAGCCTTGCACCGCTGGCAAACCGGAGAGGCCAACTTGATCGAGGAATGGGATCGCGAAGGAGAAGCGTGCCGCGCCCTCTTCGCCCAGCTTATTGGCGCCCATCCGGAAACCATTGCCCTTATCCCCACGGTGTCGGTCGGCGTCGGCATGGTCGCCGCCTCTGTGCCCCCGGGCAGCCAGATCCTCGTTCCCCACGATGAGTTCAAATCGGTTGTCCTCCCGATGCTAGCTGCCGAGCAGGCGCGGAACGCGCGGGTGCGGGAAGTGCCATTCGCCGCCCTTGCCGATGCCATCGAGCCTGGCACACACCTCGTCGCCTTTAGCCTGACGCGGGCACAGTCTGGAGAAACCGCCTCGCTTGGGGTCATCTGTGCAGCGGCCAGGGAGCGCGGGGCGCAGGTGCTTGTTGACGCCACGCATGCCATCCCGTTTGTTCCGGTTGCCGAGCACCTAGATGAGATTGACTATCTTGTCTGCCACGGGTACAAGCACTTGCTTTGCCCGCGTGGCGTCGCGTTCATGTATGTCCATCCCCGCCGTCTGAACGACATCGTGCCCTTCCTGGCCAACTGGCGCTCGTCTCCCCATCCCTACGGCCACTCCTACGGCGGCCGGGTAGCGCTCCCACCCCATGCCGCCCGGTTTGATGTCTCGCTCGCTTGGCACGCCTGGGCTGGAGCGCGGCCGGCGCTCCAATTGCTCTGCGCCTGGCAACAGGCAGGCTTGCTCAACGGCGTCCTCGACCTCGCCAAACGCCTCGCTGCCGGGTTAGGGCTCAATCCACCGCCGTCATCGCTTGTCTGCGTCCGAGTGCCCGACGCCGAGGCCGCCGAGGCCGCCCTGGCTCGCGCCCAGATCAAATGCGCGGCGCGTGGCGGCAACATACGGCTCTCGCCGCACGTGTACAACTCAGTCGAGGAGATCGACCGCGCGGTGTCAGTGATCTCCTCCATGCTGGCGCCCGTACATTCCTCGTGCGAGACCATCTCGCGCACGGGCGGCAGGGATCACCGCTCTTGAACTCAGGCGCGAGCCAGAGCAGAACCCGGCTCGCGTTGGCAGTTCACATGGAGGAACCACGATGGACCGCGCAGGTTTTGAGCGATGGCTGGTCCAGCGCACGAACCGTAGGCAGGTCCTTGCGGGCCTTGCGATGGCGCCAGTCACCATAAGCCAGCGCGGGCAACCGGCGCGGCCGCGTCAGAGCGATGCGGCATCAAGCAGCCAGGCCGATCCCTTTGCGCTTGGCGTCGCCTCAGGCGATCCACTTCCCGATGGCATCGTGCTCTGGACGCGCCTAGCGCCAGATCCGCTGAACGGCGGCGGCATGCCCTCGGTGCCAGTCGAGGTGCGCTGGGAAATCGCTACCGACGAGGGCTTTACCACGATCGTCCAGTCGGGCGTCACCATCGCGCGGCCAGAGCTCGCTCACAGCGTTCACGTGGATGTCCAGGGGTTGGAGCCTAGCCGCACCTACTTCTATCGCTTCGCAGCGCGCGGCGCGATCAGCCCGGCCGGGCGGACGCGAACGGCTCCGGCGCCAGGCGCTGCGATTGACCGGCTGCGCCTCGGCGTTGCCTCCTGCGCCCATTGGGAGCATGGCTATTTCGTTGCCTACCGCCATCTCGCGGCTGAGGACCTGGATGCTGTGCTCTTTTTGGGCGACTACCTCTACGAGTATCCACCCGGCGAGGGCTTCGTCGTCGAAGGGCAGGAGCCCGTCCGGCTCCATACTCCGGGCGAGACGGTCACACTCGAGCAGTATCGCAACCGGCATGCGCAATACCGCACGGATCCCGATTTGCAGGCGGCGCACGCGGCCTTTCCCTGGATTGCCACGTGGGATGACCACGAAGTCGCCAACAATTACGCAGGAGCACGCTCAGAGCGCGACGATCCAACGGCCACGTTCCTGGCACGCCGGGCAGCCGCCTACCAGGCCTTTTATGAGCACATGCCGCTGCGGCCCGAGTCGTTACCGCAAGGCCCCGAGATGCGCATATACCGGCGTATCGCCTTTGGTAACCTGGCAGAAATCTCGGTGCTCGACACCCGGCAGTACCGCTCAGATCAGCCGTGCGGCGATACCGTCGCTCCGCGCTGCGTGGCTGCGCTCGCCCCAGACCTGACTATCACCGGACCGGAGCAGGAGCGCTGGCTCCTTGACGGCCTGGCGAGCACGCCTGCCCAATGGAAGGTGATCGCCCAGCAGGTCATGATGGCCGAGCTTGCCGTCCGGGGATTCGCACCGGAGCCGCAATACAACGACGACCAGTGGGATGGTTACCCACTGGCCCGGAACCGTATCTTGGGATTTCTCCAAGAGGCTGGCATTGCCGATGCGATCGTCCTGTCGGGAGATGTCCACTCCGCCTGGGTGAGCGATCTGAAAGCCAACTTCCTGGAGCCGTCCTCGGCCGTTGTGGCAACGGAGTTTGTCGCCTCATCCATCTCCGCGCATAACCCATTCGGACCGCGGCTTGCGATCCTGCTGCCGGGCAATCCACACATCCGGTTCTTTGATATCCGCCACGGTTATACCCGTTGCGACATCACTCCACAGCAGTGGCAGGCGGACTTCCGCGCCGTTCCTGACGTGACAGCGCCGGATGCGCCAGTGGAGACGATTGCCTCGTTCGTCGTCCAAGCAGGTCAGCCGGGAGCGCAACAGGCCTGAAGGCGCTCCCATCACGCGGGCATCAATCGAACAAAGGCCGCACGGAGACTGGCCGAGCGACGTGACGTTGGAGTGCACGCTTTGGCCTCTCCCGTACCGGAGCACCTGTCAGTCCAGAGGCTCATCCGGCGCTACGAGCAGGAGCCAGCCATCCCGCTGGCCGTAAGACGGATGCAAAAGAACGTCGTAGCCAGCGCTCTCCCTGACGCCGCCCCACAGCCGCTCACCATCATGCATCGGCGGCGTGCCAGCGCTCCGCCGGTCCTCGCCCATCTCGGGGTCTGGACCATCCGGAGCGACTGATCTATTGTCCGTGTCAGTCGCGGTATGTCCGCGTCCGGTTTCCCCGAGCGCGCCGGTTCGGCACCAATACGTACTGGAAGGAGAACGATCTGTGGCAAAACTTCGCTGGGGCATCAAGACAGCACAGCAGCACACCACCTACGACGCGATGCTCAAGGTCTGGCAAGAAGCCGACCGGACGCCCGTCTTCGAGCACGCCTGGCTCTTCGATCATTTCGCCCCGATCCAGGGCGACCTGGATGGTCCGTGTTTTGAGGGATGGACACTGCTGGCGGCCCTGGCGGCCCAGACTTCGCGCCTGCGCCTGGGGTTGATGGTTGCTGGCAACACCTACCGGCATCCCGCGGTCCATGCGCACATGGCGGCCACAGTCGATGTCATCTCCAATGGCCGTCTCGAATTTGGCATCGGCGCTGGCTGGAACGAGTACGAGCACGAAAGCATGGGCATCCCGCTCTACACGCCCGGCGAGCGCATCCGGCGCCTCGGCGAGGCCTGCGAAATCGCCAAGCGGCTCTTTACGCAGCATCTCACGGACTTTGAGGGGCGCTACTACCGGCTTAAGGAAGCGCGCTGTGAGCCGAAGCCAGTCCAGAAGCCGCATCCGCCCTTCGTCATTGGCGGTGCGGGCGAGCAACTAACCCTGCGTGTCGTGGCCCGCTACGCTGATGTCTGGAATTCAATGCCTCGCGACGTGGAGGAGTTCCGGCATAAAGTGCGGGTCTTGCACGAGCACTGCGCCGCCGTGGGCCGCGATCCTCAAGAGATCGAGCTGTCCGTGCAGACGCGGATCAACTACGATGACCTCTCGGCAACGGTCAAGTCGCTCCAGCCGCTCGTCGACGCCGGCGCCACCCACCTGGTCCTCATGTTGACCTATCCGTACCCTGATGGGATCGTCGCCCGGCTGGCCGACGAGGTAGTCGCGAGAATCAGTCCCTGAGAAGCCAACCGGCAAGGGCACTCCCGCTGCCAGCCAACACCATGTGGTTCACTCGCTCGGTCTGCGTTGACACGATCGTGGGGCCGATCACCTGCCCAAGCCTGAGCGCAAGGAGCGCCGGCCTGGAGCGCCGGCCTCCGGCCGGCACCACCGCCCCGTCTCCGCGCCCGCCCTGGAGCGCCGGCCTCCGGCCGGCAATCATCCCCACCTCCGCAACCGGAGACCACTGACCAGTGACTGCTCGGCTGCACGCGCTCGCTGAACCTGCTCCAATTTCCAACCCGCCCGGAGGAAAGTGGTACACTGACAGTGAGCGGCGGCAAGACTGCCAGGCGCAGAACGCGCCGGCGGCATAGCCGCCGTTCCTGTGTATGCGTTGACAATTCAGGATGCACGACATCGTGGCTTCATTGGTTATTGATCATGCTTAAGATCTTGGAACCGGCACCATCACCAGTCGCTCCCGAGGTGGAGGAGTTGCTCCGCCCGGAGAAGATCGGGCCGCGCGATGGCGACGGCAAGCTCGTCGTTGTCGCGATGAGCGGCGGCGTTGATAGCGCGACGACTGCGCTGATCATGCGCGAGCGCGGTTATCGCGTCGTGGGGATGAATCTGCGTCTCTTTTCCCCGGGTGATCCCGAGCATGCCGCCAATCCCTGCTGCGGCATCCCTGCCATGGACGACGCCCGGGCCACCTGCGCCCTGATCGGCATCCCCTTCTATGCCATCAATATGGAAGTCGAGTTTGGGGAGGCGGTCATCAACCGCTTTGTTGACGAGTATGCCCGTGGCCGCACACCGAACCCATGCCTGGAGTGCAACCGGCATGTCAAGTTCCGCCACCTCCTGCACCGGGCGCGGCTCCTAGGAGCCGATTACCTCGCCACCGGGCATTACGCCCGCATCATTCACGGCGATCCGGAGCGCGGTGAGCCGCACCGGTTGCTGCGAGCAGTCGACGCGCGCAAGGACCAGAGCTACGTCCTCTACACTCTGACCCAGGAGCAGCTTGGCATGCTTCAGTTCCCGCTGGGGAACCTCACCAAGCCGGAGGTGCGGACGCTCGCCCGGGCCTTTGGCCTGCCCGTTGCGGAGAAGGCAGAGAGCCAGGAAATCTGCTTTGTCGGCAATGGATCCTACGCCGAGTTTGTTGCCAAGCGGCGCCCGGATGTGACCACGCCTGGTGAGATTGTCGATAGCGCCGGGCGGGTGCTCGGTGAGCACAAGGGCTTGGTCCATCACACGGTTGGGCAGCGCAAGGGCCTGGCGATCCAGCGTCGCAAGCCCGAGCCGCTCTACGTGCTCCGCATTGAGCCGGAGGCCAACCGGCTCGTCGTAGGCTCCCGCGCGGAAGCATCGGCACGGCGGTTGACTGCGGAAGCCGTCACGCTGGTCCACGGGACGTGGCCCACAGAGCCGTTTGTCTGCGATGCTGTGGTGCGATATCGTGGCACACCGTACCCGGCCGAGGTTACGCTCGGACCACAGGGCAGTGGCGAGGCAACGGTGGTGTTCCGAGCGGAGGGGCCGATCGCCTCGCCGGGCCAGGCTGTCGTGTTCTACCGCGGAGACGAGGTAATCGGTGGCGGCACGATCCGGCATGTCGAATGCATAGCGATGAGCGCGTAGCGCGCGAGCCACGAGATGGGCAGTGAGGGGAACGGAGAGGCATCACGCGGGGAGTGTGCGATGGAGAACGGCGGGGGCAGGGGATGGAAGTTTTGGGCGATTGCCGGCGGCATTGGAGCGCTCATTGTCTTTGCGCTCATTGTCTGGGGGCTCTATTCGCTGGGCGCTGCTGACCAATCGGCGCTGGAGCGCCTACGCGATATTGCAGTGATCTTTGTTGTCCTCCTCTTCCTGGTGACAGTGATCTTACTGGCAGCGATCACCGCCGCGCTTGGTTACCTCGTGCTTGCGCTCAAGAATGAGGCCATTCCGACGCTCCACGAATTGAATGCAACGGTCAAGCGCTTCCGCGGCACAGCGGAATTCGTCACCGAAGAAGCGGTCAAGCCGATCCTGACTGTTGCCGGAGCCTACGCCAGAATGCGCGCGACGATGAAGACCGTGGCGGGGAAGAACGGCAAGAAATAACCCGACCTTACTCCCCGGTCACATCGCGCACAATACGCCGCGCAGCGCGCTCACCGATCACAGGGGTAGCCTCCTGCACGAAGCGCTCCCGCACGAGCCGCATGAAATTACTCTCCACTACCGACCGCCGGATGAGCCCGGCAGCGGCAAGCTGCTCCAGCAGAGCTTCGAGCCGGAGCCCCACGAGCACTGCCTCGGCGCCAGCAAGCTCCTCAGTCGTCAGTGGCGGCTCCGGCGGGCTCGCGATGCGGCCGCCTGCCTCCATGCGAAGCTGACGCAACGCCGTAGCCCATACCGACGGATTGCCCGGCACCGAGACCTCGTCCACATCGCCGGCCGTCTCGTCGTCCGGACTTGCTGCCTCGTCGTGCTGCTGATCGCTTTCCCCCTCACCAGCCGGCGCCTCCCGCTTAGCAGGAGCGGCCTGGTCCAACGGAGCCGTCGCCGCGTGATGGCGTGCGGCCGACTCCGGCGTCTCACGCAACCGGATATCGTGCCGGTGCGCGGCTGCCTCCCCAACCCCAGATGATTGATGGTACGCGCCAGCCAGGGTCGCCTCAAAGGACGTCCATTGCGATCCGTCCGACCCAGACGGCAGATCCACCACAAAACGATTCTGCGCGATCAACTCGAGCAGCGAGCGGTGCGCCAGCGTGCCACGAACAATGACGACCAATTCCAATTCGCGCAGCGGCGGGCCATCAACCTGGTCGACCGTCCGCTGGTGAAATCCAGTCAGGCGCACCGCGGTGCCATTGATGCGAATAAATTCCATGGAACGCGCCTCTTCTCGACAACCACGACAATACAGTAGTCCGGCTCCCCCAACTAAGCTCGCGGTCAGGTGAGGAGTAGGCAGGACGAGTCCGGGCCTCTCCCCATTCTACACAGGTTGCCTGGGATCATTACGAAACTCGAAGCACGATCCACGTAATACTGGCACCAGACGAGAAGGACGCAGCATCGGCCCTGCACCACGACCCTGCTCTTGCGCCTTCAGAGCGTGACTAATATGGAGATGGAGTGCCATCGCCAAGCAGGGCCCCGCCGGCTACAGCGAAGAAAACCGGTTCTGCCTCGAGCCGATCGCTAGACAAGTGCCCTTCTCTTCTAGAGGCGCGTGGCTCAGGCAGCAGTTGGGCGCCTAGCAAAGAGATTCCTCGACATCACACGCCACATGATTCCCGGCCGCATCAGGCTCTGGGGCGGCGCCAGCAACGTGGTCACTTCGTTGAAGGCCCGGGCCACCACCGGATCGCGGTGCGCCGCCCGGTGCAACCATGTCATGTAGGCATTGAGAAAATGGATGGTCCGAGTTCGCTTCCCTTCAGCCTCAGGGAAGCGTAGATCGCTACTCACCACGATCTGCCAGGGAATGTCAATGCTCCGCGCTGCCCGGCGGAAGAAGCGCTGCCACAATCCCTCGGTTCCCCGGTGTAGTTCACCTTGCAAGTCGAGCGCCTCCATAGCTGCTACCGACATCCCCTGACCGTAGATCGGGTTGAAACTGCACAGCGCGTCACCGAAAACGAGCAGACATTCCGGGAACCTGGTACAACGCTCATAACGCCGTCGCTGGTTAGCCTTAACATGGTAAGCGAGGAAGTCGGAAAGTGGATCGGCGTTCTTGATCACCTCATAAATTTCGGGCGCGGCCAGACTCCTGGCGAACGCTAAAAATCCTTGCTCGTCCCTTGGTGGTGAATCCCCGACGAAGCCGATCAGGGTGACGGTCCAGCGTTCCCCTTCCTGAGCAATCATCACCCCGCCCCGTTTCAGTTCCGGGGAAGGGGGGACAAGGACCACTTTCGCGCCATCCAAATGTTCCGGGCACCGGCGATACAGGCGAGTCACACCAGCCAGGTTGACCGTCACCTTCTCCTCCTCGGGCGGGGCATAGCCCATCGCTTCCAGCCATTTCGGAGTCCGGGATCCACGACCGCTGGCGTCCACCGTCAGATCGGCTTCCAGCACTTCGTCGGCGCTGCCATTCGCCCGGCGCAATATGCGCACCCCGCAGACCCGATCGGCACGTTCCGAAGGAAACAGGCCCAGCGCATCACACTGCTCGATAATGCAGACATTGGGCAAGGCCAGTACTCGCTGCCGCACATACCCTTCCAGCAAGGGTCTGCTGACGCCCAGCGTCCCGATTCGGCCCTTATCGTTCGTAAAACGAGAGTGATAGCCCCCGCCGTCGAACCAGATCAGCTCCCTTTCGGGGCGGCTGATCAGTGGCACACCCTGCGTAACCAAGTCAGCGGTTAGGCGGGGGAACAGCCCCTCCAGAATCTCTGCGCCCCGCAGCAGCAGCGCGTGAGTATGCCGACCCTGGGGCACGCCCTTGCGATTCTCGCCGATGGGCGGAAGAGCGTCCCGCTCGATGATCGTCACCTGTTCGAAAAAGTCGGCCAAGGCTCGGGCGGCCAGGAGCCCACCCATGCTGGCTCCGATGACAATGGCATGACTTCGGTTTGACATGGTTACCGTCCTTACCTTATGCCTCCAACTGCTGCTGCAAGAAGGGAATAAGCGCATCGGCCACCGCTTGGGGGTCATCGGCAAAGGGCCAGTGGCCGCTCTGCTCCAGGATCACGATGCGGGCACGGGGGAAAAACTCGCGCTGCCTTTCACCGTAACGCACCGGCACGTACGGGTCGGCGGCGCCCCAGATGACCAGGGCTGGCACATCCAGTTGCCGGAAGAGGTCCCCCAGAGCCTCGGCCATTTGGCCTGGGTTGTCGGTGGCCCGGTAGAGGCGTAACACGGCGCGCTTGGTGCCCCAGTCCAGGTCGTGGTACATGCGGTCCACCATGGTTTTGGGCAAATCGCGGGGATTGCCATGCTTGAGCGACAGGCCGAAGGCTGCGCGGGTGGTAGTGGCGAAGAAGAGTTCTCCCAAGACAGGCGTGCGCCAGATGCGGGCCAGGTAGTGCCAGCGATAGCCAGGCAGGATCCCGATGTTGATGAGGCTCACACTGGCTAGCCGAGGCTGGTGTTGGGCTGCCCAAGTCAGCCCCCACGGCCCGCCGAAGTCGTGCAGCACCAGATGCGCCCGGCGTACGCCCAGGTGATTCAGAATGCCATCCAGCTGGCGGGCATAGCCGTCAATGGTGTAGTCGAAGTCCTTCGGCTTGTCCGCCTGGCCATAACCGGGCATGTCTGGTGCGATCGCCCTGGCGAAGGTCCCCACCTGGCTCAGCAGGTCGCGCCAGTCCTCCGAGGAGCCAGGGTTTCCGTGGACAAAGACCACAGCTTCCTGGCGGTGCCTATCACCGCTCTCTAGATAGGGCGAGCACGTGCCCTGGTAGATGACATGGCCTCGCCTCACTTCAGTCAGTGGCCAGGTTGCTCGTATCAGCGCCACGGTCATATCCTCTTGTCTGCTTACGACGGGCCAGATGCACGCTCTATGTCTTCCGGGTCCAAGCGGCAACGAGAGGCGGGGTGAACAGCGTACAGCCCTTCTCCACCGCCTCTTGGCGTATGCGCTCGGCAAGGGTATCGATTTGGACTTCTTCAATCGTAGCCACGCCGGTCTGCTGGATCAGGGGAAGCAAGCTACGAGTGACTTGGGCTATCCATTCATAGATGGCTGAGTCTGGGCCGCGTTCCACGCGCATCATCGCCATCATTTCGGGTGCTGGCAGCCCAGCGCGTTCAAAGATATGCCCCAGTTTGACGGCTGTCCGGCCGTCTATCCCAGCTCGGGCAAGGGCCTGATTGATACGTGCGCCGGCGGTGGCGTAGGTTTCGCAGATGGGGTGGCCCATCAGATCCCTCGGTGGCGACGGCAACAGGTCCAGCTCTTGAAAAGCGACGATGCCGCCCGGTTTGACGAAGGTGAGCAGCCGCCGCAGCACTGCGACCGGGTCGGGGATATACATGAGCACGATCCTGCCGATGAGGGCGTCCACCGGCTCGCCGTCGAGCTCGAAATCGGCTAGGTCGGCGACAACGAAATGCACATTCTGCAGCCCGGCTTCTTGTGACCGCTTTTGCGCATGGGTGATGGCCTCCGGCGCTTTGTCCACGCCGATGACTGTCCCCCCCGGCCCAACGAGCTTGGCGGCCAGAAACGAGACGTCGCCAGCGCCACAACCCACGTCAAGGACGCGCATACCGGCGGCTAGCCCCGCCTGTCGAAGCATATGTTCAGTCAGGTCACCCAAAAAGCGGCCTTGATGGGCCAGGCGCTCCAACTCGTCCAGGGTGTGCTTCAGGGGGTAATGGTTGGTCTGGTTGATGATCCCTTGCATAACGCCCTCCTTTTCCGTCAGGAATTGATCACGATATAGCGAAGGCAACTGCCAATTCTCCAGACCAATTGCCGCCGAATCGTTGACGAAAAAGGAAGACGGTCATTTGTAAGATGACCGTCTTCCCTCAGAGACAGCGATAATCCGCTGACGGAGCTTCAGGGTCGTGGCCCATACAGCTCCCGTTGCCAGAGCCACTCGGTAACTCGTTCGATACCTCGGGTCAGGTGGTAACGGTAGGTGTTGAAGGGTAGCTCCAGCCTTTCGGCAACCGCTTCCTGTGTGAGAGTGGGATGAAGGTAGGTCAGGTACAAGGCGCGATAGAATTTCTCGTCTTTCGGGCTCTCCCGAAGGCTCTCAATCGCCTGTCGAAGGAGAGACTGCAATGCCTCGGCACTGGGCGTGGGCCCGGCAAAATCATGCAGTAGACGGGTCCGCAATAACGGATTTTGCGCCAGGGCACCGATCCGGTGGCAGTGCCTAAGGGCCTGGCGCACCGCCTCGGCGAATTCCGGCTGAGAGAGCACTATTAGCGCCGGCCGGGATTCCTGCTCAGGTGGGAGCGTATGTAGTTCCCCCTGTGTTTCGCGCTCCAGAATGGCATCCAGCCACTCTTGGACTGGCTGGGCAACCCAATCGTGGTTGAATACTCCATAGGTCCGCCCACTCACTGTGAAGTCTGCCTGTGTAATTCGGTGGATAAAGAAGAAGGCGAACATGCCGTGCCAAAAGTCTGGCTTTGCTGCGGCAACGAAGGACCAGCGCAGCCGGGGCGCGTTGATCCAGGTGTTCACTGCAGTGGTGGCCACAAGCGTGTGAACCAAGGAATCTTGGTGATCCTCCCACCCCATCCAGAAGCGAGTGTAAAGCATGCGCTCCCCGGGGCGGAGCATGCCGTGACTGCGAACATAGGGCCACAAGCTGCGCATTGCGGGATCGAAGACCTCCGCCTCCTGATCCTGGATGTCGAGAAAAAGGTGGGCAACGAAGCCCTGAATAGCTCCCTGGGAGCTACGGAACACTCGGAAGTCCCGAGGTTTGCGCTGATACCAGTGCCAGGCGATCTGGGCAGATTCCTCACCCTCGTGACGGGTAACCATCTCTAGAATTTGGGGGAGGTCATTCTCATGAGCCTGATCAACGAAGAGACCTTCCAGAGCAGTGTAATCGTAGCGCCCCTGAATGAGCGGTTGATAACGATTCATGAATATAACCTCTACAAAGAGGCGCTGTTGTTCCAACTCAGATGCATTGTTCCGCCGACGGGCTAAGTAGTGTCGGAGCTGCCGATGCATCTGCCTATAGGCATCGGGGTTGCGCCAACGCAGGTCGGCGTCAATGACGTCGCGCACCAGATCGTGGGGGAAAATGCCGTAGGGGCCGTGCTCAATGAACGACAGGTTGCGCAGCCATTGGAAGCAGGTAGAGCCATCTGCTTCGCCAAGCAGCTCTGCCAGCATTGCTTCAGTGGTAAACTGAACGTGAGCGCAAATCTCCAAAGCCCGGCGATGCTGCTCTGTAGGGGCATCCTCCACGAACCGCTGGACGAGGAGCCGGACCACATCCGGTGATGGCTCAAAACTGTTCGGCACTTGACCTTGGGAGATGCTAAGCCACTCGCCGACCAGCACCAGCGCCAGAGGATGGCCGTAGGTCGTGCTGAGGATGGCCTCATGCTGTGAAGCCGGCACATGCATAGCGGCCAACAATCGCCGGCTCTCATCAGGGCGCAGGTTCCGCAGAGCAACGATGCGGGCCAGCTCACGCCAGGCTGGATCAGTCCGCCAAGGTTCCAATGGTGACTGACGCCCAGCAATGACCACGGTCATGCGAGCTTGTAAGGCAGGAAGAAATGTCTCCCGCAGCCAGTGATCCAGGGCTGTGATACGTTCATAGGTATCAATCAGGAGAACCCCTGGCGGCAATGAGGCCAAGGTACTCAGGAGCACTTCCGGTTTTCCAGACCCTGACAATTGCGCCAGAGCATGAAGAAAACCCTGTGGAGAGGGTTCGATGTACCGTCCATCTAAATGGTAAACAGGTCGCCCTTCCTGGGCGGCCAGGCGCGCAAACTCACCTAACAGGGCGGACTTGCCCACTCCCCCGGGTCCGAACAGGTAGAGTACGACGAAGGGAGGGTCCTCCGACACCAGCGCCTGGCGGAACAGCTCTAGCTCGGCGGCGCGCCCCACAAAGCGGTCGTGGCGCGCCTTACGCGCCAGATCACCGATCAGTGTAAAATTTTCACTATTTTGGTGAATATTCTGGCTATCCATATCATACGCATATGCAAACGGGAAGCTGCTCGCAGGTACTAGTCTCCCGGCGGATTGTTTTGAAGGCGTCCACTAGGCAAGGAGAATGCTACAGCCCGCAACCGGAAGCATCAGCTTTGCCCAGTGGCGCCGAAGAGCCGGTACATATCGCAACGGCACTGAGCATCCCCTGGACACCGCTGGCTTAGGCTGTCCGGAAGGAGAGCCACTGAGATCTCACTCCAAGGCCCCCAGTGTCGCCTCGTATCGCCAGCGCAAATGGGCGACGGTACACGTCTCGTGGAGACACTCCTTTCGGCCGTGCGCCGCGCTAGCGGACCAGAGCTGAGTCAACATCGTATTGATCTCGCCAGCATCTCCATAGCGTTTAGAGTTCGCGGTATTGTACCATCAACCAGGCATGATAGTCAAGACTTTTCCCCTTGTTTATCATACGGAACACACTAGTTACATATGAAATAATTCCGCTGGATTTCATATTAGCCTCGCAATGATGTACCCGCTCCTTATGCAGTTTGAGCATATCCAGAGGTCGATATCAACCAGGGCGATCTGCTTAGCGGCCGCGAGAGCGTGACCGCGCATCACACCATGCCACAGGTCCTAACACCCTATGGTGCGGATGCTAGGCTTTCCTTCCCCGGCGCCGCTTTTCCACCTTTCGCGGTTTCGGCGCTTTGGGAGCTTTCCGTGGCGGCTCGGTTTGCGTCGATGGCAGCTTACCGGGCGCGACCTCGTCTTTTGGATCCTGAGGCACTTTGGACGCAGCGCGTAGCCGGGGCTTCTGGGGCTCTCTGGTTGTCATCATGTGATCCCTTCATGGGTGAGAACTTGGGACGCCCCACCCTCCGATTCCCACGCCTCCGTTGCTGGCAACTCGCGGCCTTCTGATCCATCGGCCTGGGTCTCAGGGGCGCTGCCTACGACTACGCCGCGCAAGATGTCTTCAACTCGAGCGCGAAACAACGCTTCTTCATGCTTGGCACACTGCTCTACGCCAGCAAAGAACGCTGCTAGCTGCTGCCGGAGCGCATCCGGCAGTGGCGACGGCGATTGCGCTGCTGGCCAAACGGCCAGGCTGCGCAGCGCTACCGCACGCTGCGCGGCGGCCAGCACCTCTTGCTTGAGCATGGTGGCCGCTTCTTCTGGCGTTGAGGCGTTCGATGTCACCACAAGATGGGCAACGACTTCGTAACGAGGCATCGGCAGTCCCTCCTGCTCAGCATGGTCCGCTTCCGCAATTCGACATCCATTGATCACCTCTTCCCGAGCCGTTGCTCCGAGTGAGCAGGAGCAATGCGAACGCATCGCTGCGGTTCATGGCGGCGCATTGCATCGTTCTCAATGAAGCAATGTCACACGCGCACCGGCTGTGGGTTCAGTGTTTGCGGGCCGCAACCCGGTTGGCGGCGATTCGAGGCAACTCCTGCGAAGACACAGGAGGGGAGATTAGGGGCAACGCGGGAGACCGTTCTCACGCTCGGACCAGTATACGTGACGAGCGTGCCCCCGCGAGCACGACAGCCTGACGAGGTGCGCTCGCGCCCCAACGCGAACGCTATGCAGTGTGGATGGGTGCCAGCAAGACGCTGACGGGTCTGGCAGCAGGCCCGCCCGAGGCGTATCTATCCAATCCAGGCGTGCACACCGGCGGCAATGGCCCTGGCGATCTGGTCCACCCGGCCGCTGCTCGGGTCAGCCAGGAGCGGCCCTTCGGCAGCGCTCGTGATGAAGACCGTTTCGGCCAGCGTGCTCGGCATGGTTGCGGTCAGTAGCCCGCCGTTGCGGTTAGTAGCCCGCCGTTAGCAAACTGTGCCACGCCGTTGTTGGGAATGCCGAGGGCGGTGAGCGCCTCGCTCATCGTCTGACTGAAAGCGAGGTCCTTGCGCTTCTTCCCCCAAAAGGTTTGGGTGTAGTTCACATTGGGATCGTTCGAGCCGTTGAGGTGAATCTCGACGAATACAGACGCGCCGCACGCATTGGCAATCGCGCCGCGCTCGCTATTGCCCAGCGACACATCGGTCGAGCGAGTCAGCGCAACGGTGTAGCCATTGGCTTGGAGGATCTCCGCCGCCCGGGTGGCAATCGCAAGCGTCAGGTTCTTCTCCAGCAACCCGTACTGCTGATTGATCGCGCCGGTATCTGAGCCACCGTGGCCAGGGTCGAGCACCACCTGCGCGCTCCCAGTCGGACAGGTGACTCCAGGCACGGGCCGGGCACCTACGGGGGCGGCAGCCATGACCTGGCCAGCCACGAGGACCAGAGCAATGACCCATTTCCAACCCTTCATGGCGTCCTTCCTTGCAACGCGACTGGTACTGGCTGAGTTCTCAGTATAGATCGTGTTCTGTGGCGATGGCCATGCGGCATCCAGCTTGAGTTCAAGCCTGGCTTGACAGCCAGCGGCAATCCGGGTAGGCTGCTGTTACGGTTTACTAAAACGCTACAGAAGCAGAGCTTATGCGCAGCAAGCGACGCGTCACGATCCGATCAGTAGCCATCGAAGCGGGCGTTTCGGTGTCAACGGTCTCGAATGTCCTCAACGGCCGCCACGGGCAGATGACCCCAGAAACGCGCGAGCGGGTGCTATCGGCGATGGAGCGCCTGGGGTACCGGCCCAACCTAATCGCCCAGAGCTTGGTGACCAAACGAACCGCCACCATTGGCGTGATCATCAGCGAAGTGACCAATTCGCTATACCCCCCGGTCACGATCGGCGCGGAGGCAGCTTGCCGCGAGGCCGGCTACAGCTTGCTCCTTGCTGCCGCTGACGATCTCGATGCTGAGCGCCGGGCAGTCGAGCTGATGCGGGCGAAACAGGTCGACGCCTTGGTCTTGTTTTCCGTGTCGTACCTCGATATCGTCAACGAGCACCTATACCTGACACAGGCCAGCGGCACGCCCGTTGTGGTGATCAACCGGCAAGTGCCACCGGATGCGCCGCTCTCGGCAGTCTGGTTCGATCACTTCGGCGGGGGACGGCAAGCGACACGCCATCTCATCGAGCTTGGGCACACCCGGATCGGTCATCTTGCCGGTCCGTCCCACCGGTTCACCGGGCAGCAACGCCGGCGCGGCTATGAAGCCGCCCTCGCGGAAGCCGGCATTCCACTCGATCCCGCCCTTGTGCTCGAAGGGGATTACTCCTTCGAGAGCGGAGAGCGTTTGATGCGCGCATTGTGGGAGCAGCGACCGACCGCCGTCTTTGTTGGCGGTGATGCGATGGCACTCGGCGCGCTGCGCTGCCTGGCGCGCTTGGGAGTGCGCGTGCCAGACGATCTCTCCCTCGTCGCGTTTGGAAATCCCGATTTCGTTCGGTACGCGACGCCAGCACTGACAACCGTCGATCTCCCCGTGGCGGCGGCCGGCCGCGCGGCGGTTGAGCTGGCGTTGCGGCGTATCCGCATGCCGGAAGAAAAGGAGGTGCGAACACTGGAGACAACGTTGCTCGTGCGCGAATCGACCCGGCCATGGTAACCGGGTCGCCAGTCACGGGAGATCAATGACTCCGAGTGTTGAGAGGCAAGGAGGGCCTAGGCGATGACCAAAAGCACGCACGAGATCTCCAAGCGGTCGTTGACGCGACGCGCGTTTGTTGGTGGAGCCGCCGCGGCGCTCGCGGCGCCGGCGCTGCTGCGCTCACCGCGCGGCGCCTCAGCAGCCATCCAGCTCGACTTCACCGTCTGGAACTACGCGGTCGACATCATTCAGGACAATATCAACCGGTTCCAGGAGAAGTACCCGGACATCACGGTTAAGCTCAGCGATTTTGCCTGGCCGCAGTTCCATGAGACGATGGTCAACCGGTTTCGCTCAAAGACGCCAACCGATGTGACTTACAACGGCGGTAACTGGCTTGAGGAGTTCGCCGCTGCTGGCTGGGTTGTCCCCCTGGAAGACTACTTTGATTGGGCCAAAAGCTATCAGGACAAGGTGCTTGGCTTTGCCTGGCAGGATATGACCTACCAGGGCAAGGTCTACGGACTGCCCTATTACGCCGACACCATTACCTTCATGTACAACGCGAAGATCCTGGAAGACGCGGGGATCTCTGCTCCACCGCAGACGTGGGAGGAGGTCACAGAGCAATCGCTGCAGCTTAAGGAGCGCGGCATCCAGTACCCCTTTGTCTACGAGTTTGCCAACACCCTCCCCAATGTGAGCGAGGCGTTCGCCAGTATGGTCTTTGGGCGTGGCGGCGAGCTCATTGACGAGCAGAAGAACCCGCTCTGGACCGACCCTGAAAGCCCGGCGGCCAAGCAGTTCCGCTGGCTCGTTGAAGCCAAGAACGAGCATCAGATCTTGACAATCCTGCCGCACGAGACCGATATCGTGAAGGCGATGAACACCGGCCAGCACGCCTTCACGGTGATGTTCAATTACAATTTAGCTGCGCTCAACAACGCGGCCACCTCGCCACTGGCCGGTCAGTTCAAGCTGGCCCTGATGCCCGGCGAAACCCATGAGTGCTATGGATTCGCCAAGTTCTACAACATGACCCAGATGGCGGTGGACCGCGGCCAGGAGGTGATCGACGCCTGCGGCAAGTTCATCGAGTACTTCGGCGGCGAGGTTGACGGGCAATACCCGGTCGCCAAGCGCTGGGCGGTGGAGCAAGGGCTGGGCTTTGGCCAGAAACCGCTCTTCGACGACCCCGAGGTGCGCGAGGCGTTCTCGAAGTGGATTGATGTGGATCTCTGGCTCCAGCAGCTCAATCTCGCTCGGGCCCGGCGGCAAGCCGTCTGGTACGGCATCTGGAGCGAAGGGTTCCATCCACTGCTTGGCCAAGCACTCGCCGGAGAAATCAGCGTGGAGGACGCACTGAAGCAAGCAGCTGATCAGTGGAACGAGCTGAAGCAGCGCGTGGAGGGCTGAGCCGCGCACCAGGGCTCCCCGGCATGGGGCTCCGGCACGTTCGTTCGGGGAGCCTGGGTACGCAGACCCACGCATCGTGCGGATAGCGCATCCGGCGCCAGGCTGCTGAGCCTGGTGCCCGGAATGTGGTGTGACAATGGCGCGGTCAGGAGCGATCGGTCAACGCATTCGAGCGGAAGCGCGCCCAGAGCGGCGGCGCACCTACGGTGGCAATGCTTGGACTGGGGTGGTGATGGCTGCCCCGGTCTTCCTGATCATTGCCGTCTTCACGGTCTATTCCTTCGGCCGCGCCATCTATGAAAGCACGCGCATCGAATCGCCCATCTTCCCGCCGCAATATGTCGGCCTGGAAAACTACCGCGATGTGCTTGCCAGCCCGTATTTCTCCGACGCGGCAACGACCACCGCCTGGTTCGCGGCGGTCTCTGTCCCCGCGTTGCTGGTCCTCGGCGTGCTCGTCGCGCTGCTCCTTAGTGAGCCATTTTTCGGGAATACCGCCCTGCGGATCGGAATGCTGCTCCCTTGGGCCATCCCAGCCACCGTCGCTGGATTGATCTGGAAATGGATCTTCCTTGATAGCTGGGGAGCGCTCAACGCCTTCCTGTATTCACTCGGGATCATTGACCGGTATATCCAGTGGCTGACGACTCCGAGCCTGGCCCGGCTCGCCGTCGTCGTCGTCTTTATCTGGGCGCAACTCCCCCTGACCTCGATCTTCTTGCTGGCGGCGCTCCAGGCGATCCCGCAGGATCTCTACGATGCGGCCGCGGTCGATGGCGCTGGAGCCTTCGACCGGTTTCGCGCCGTCACCTTCCCCGGCATCCGGCCGATGCTTTTTTTC
>FWPU01000487.1_pt1 | contig 127094 bp, 116 predicted proteins | sample 2228361 | NCBI WGS metagenome assembly FWPU01 (sample SAMEA103939777, study PRJEB20133) | metagenome | reverse complement strand
CAGTTCGGCGAGGGGATAGACCCCGACTTTGCCGAGAAAAAGGGGCCATCACCCGGCTCTATCAGGAGCCGCTGCCGGGCAAGGTGACGGTTTGTCTGAACGAGATGGGGCCGGAGACGGCTAAGAGTATCTTGGGCAAGTGTTGGTGCCCAAAGCGGATGGCGAACATCCCACAGAGGGGGCTAAACAAGAGGCCGACTATTTCGGAGCCTTTCGGCCGGCCCCCGGTGAGGCGCTGGCGGTCTCCCCCCTCTCGCTCATGAACAGCCCATGCGTCGGGCTCGTTGTTTCAAACGACGAAAGAACCGCTCAGGTTCTTCTGCGGTTGCGTCGGTTGAGACAACAGGTTCTACATCAAAGTAAAAACGCTGACGGAACCGGCGCATCAGACGCAGAAGCGGGCGTCCGAAAAGGAAAAGCACGAGGAAGTTGCCACCTGCACGCCAGAGATCGTGGGGAAGAGAGGTTACGACATAGAAAGCTGCATAGCGCCCTAACGTATCGGCCAGTGCCAGGCCCGGCTGCCAGTTGAAAGCACTCTGTTGAGGAGCGAAGACGAAGGGCCAAAACCAAAGGTTCATGATTGCGCCGAAGATGAGGCCCAAAACAAAACCCCACACAGCCAGGACGGCAGGCTCGCCGCGCCCCAGACGTTGCAACCATGCCCTCGGCAACAAGCCCGATAGGAGGCCGACCCAGCCGGTGGCGAACATCTGAAAGGGAAGCCACGGCCCCACGCCGCCACCCATCAGCGCGGAGACCATGAGAGAGAGCGCGCCCAGGAGAAAGCCAAAGGTAGGGCCGAAGACATAGCCGCCCAAGATGGGCAGAAAGAAGATACCGCTGAAGCCAACGACGCGAACGGTGCGCAACGCAGCGGCGATGGCCGTAAGGATGCCTAAGATCGCAATGCGCCTGGCACTCCCTTGCGTCGCGCCCAGATCGGCCAGGAGCGCGCCGAGGCAGAGGATTATGAGGGCGATGAAGAGGAAAGGCGCATCCTGCGCGTGAGACGTGATCTCCAACGCGCCGCTCTGGCGGGGGATATAGAAGGGATACAGGAACGCGACGACCCCCACCAGGCTGGCAGCAACGATCGCTGCTCCCGTCAGCCAACGGTTAATCATGGATATAGGCCAGGACGTCGTCCACCCCCACAAAGCGGGGATCACGAAAGAGCTTGTTGATCTGGGAACTGAAAACCAACGATTCGGTCATTGTCTCTCGCGTGGGGCCGTCCACCACAACTTCCCCTTCGGCCAGCATCACCACCCGATCGGCACAGGACGCGGCCAGTTCTACATCGTGGGTCGCCATGATGACCGCGCGTCCACGTGCCTGTTCCGCTTTCAGCAGGTTCGCCAATGCCTCCTTCTGGCCGTAATCCAGGCCCCGTGTCGGCTCGTCCAGCAGGATCACGTCCGGGTCGGCCACCAGGATCGCGGCCAACGCCGCGCGCTGACGCTCGCCACCGCTAAGGTCTCGCGGGTCTCGCCCGGCAAAATCCTTTAATCCCAACCGTTGCAAGAGAATCTCCGGATTTCTGCCGTTCTGTCCATCCAGGCCGTGGCTCCGCAGGGTGAATAGCAGCTCGTCGCGCAGCGTCTCCGCAAAGAGGAGCGAGCTGGGGTCCTGGGGCACATAACCGACGTGCCGTGCCACCTCTTCCACCGCTGCCTGGCGAGTATCCAGCCCTGCCACCTTTACCTCGCCGTGGGCGGGGCGCAGAAGCCCAACCAAATGCTTGAGAAGGGTTGTCTTGCCGGAACCATTGCGTCCCATCAGCGCCACAAACTCGCCACGCCTCACTTCCAGATTCACGCCGCGCAAAGCTTCGTTGCCGTTGTACCTATACCAGAGATCTTTGACCGAGATAATGGCAGAGCCGCCCCGGGGAGAGATTGATGATGTGGAGGCGTGATTCATCGCGCCTCTACGGTCTCCATATCGCTGAATCACCTCCCGCGCAAAGGGGCGGCCATCTTTAATGGTTAACGGGAGCGGCTGCCAGCCGAGTTTCTTACCCAAGGTGATGAGGGGCGGTGTCTGTTCAATGCGAGTCAGCACTTCGTCGGGGGGCCCCAGAAGCACCGGCCCACCAGGGGACGAAAGGGCGAGCACGCGATCTGTGTATTGTATGACGCGCTCCAGGCGATGCTCCGATAAGATAACCGTCAGGCCGAGGTCCTGGTTCAACTGGCGAAGGATGACCAGCACCTCCTCCGCCGCTTGTGGGTCCAGCTGCGACGTCGGCTCATCCAGCACCAGCACGCGCGGCTGGAGTGTCAGCACCGCGGCGATAGCAACCCGCTGCTTCTCGCCGCCGGAGAGGGTGCTGACCCGGCGCGCCCGCAGCGCGGCGATGCCCAACTGATCCAACACCTCTTCCACCCGCTTGCGCATGAGGGCCTGCGGCAAAGCCAGGTTTTCCATGGCGAAGGCCAGCTCGTCCTCCACCGTATCCACGACGAACTGCGCTTCAGGGTCCTGAAAGACGAAGCCGACCAAATCGCTCATGCCGCGCGGGCCGATTGCCACCGGATCGCGCCCCGCCACCTTCACACGCCCACGGAAGGTTCCCCCGTAGAAGTGCGGAACCAGCCCGTTGAGGCAACGCAACAAAGTGGACTTGCCCGACCCCGATGGGCCAACGACCAGGAGAAACTCTCCCTCATTCACATGGAGGGAGAGGTCGCGCAGCGCGGGGCCTTGATCACCGGCACTAACGCCGGGCAGGGTGGGATAAGTGTAGGTAACGTGGTCTAACTTGATCATGGATCTATCACCACGGGCTTCCGCTCCGAGGCCAGGAACGCGGGCAGTGCCAACAATGCCAACGCGAGGCCCACCTCCAAACGGAAAGTAGGCCAAGGACTTAAAGGCGGATAAGGGTAATAGATCAGCGCGGAGCGGTCCCACAGCCACAATGCAAACACAAAGAGCATGATCGCACCGCTGCTGAGCGCGAGCACCGTGTCACGCTGCCGCCACAGCCAACGGCGATAGTGGCTACGCCGCGTGGCCCGCCCCATCAGCCAGAACGACACCAGGAGCAGGATGACAGAGATGACAAGGGCCATCCCCCCCGCCGCGCGCCGGTCCGGAAAGTAAGCATAAACGAACGCGCCTATCGCGAGCCCTGCCAATCCTGCTACGCTGGCTGCGCGCGCGGTTAGCATGGAGCCGGAAATAGAGCCGATGCGCTCGTTGCCAAAGCCGCGCGCTTCCATAGATTCGGCCAGTTGGATGGCCCGCTCCAAGCCTCCTGCTAACAGGGGCACGAACAAAGGCAACAGATCGCGCAGACCGCGAAAGCGATGTCCTCGCACTTGCTGTGCCTCGCGAATTTCCTGTGCGCTCACGATCATCTGCGGCACGAAGGCAATGGCGATAGCGACGGTAACACCTGCCTGATGCAGAAAGTTGGGCACTAAGCGCAACAACGACGCAGGCGGCACGGCGATGTTGAAAACGGCGAAGATGAGCAAGAGCGCAAGGAGCGAGAGCCCATTTCCGAGGCCAAAGAGTGCCGCCTCCAGCGTGATGCCCCCCCCAACGACCGGCCAATCGCGTGGTAACGAAATGAGAACGATATCGCCATAATGGACAAAGAGCGCGTTGGCAGGGACGCTGAAGGCACAAAGGATCAGGCCCAACTTGATGAAGGCGCTCCAGCCGCGCGCCACAGGCGAACGGCTTTCCTGGGCGAGATAGACCACCGAGGCAGCCAGGATCACCAGGGATAGATAGTAGGGGTTGCGCGTCAGGAGAGCCGGCAGCGCAGCCGCGACCAACCAAGTCGTCCAGGCAAGCGCATGATATTCAGCCACGATTCATGCCCTCCCGCGCCGTCGCCAGATAGCGGCCGCGCCTGCCAGCCCCAGCAGCGCCGCCAGCGAGACGAAGGCCACCACTCCCTGACTTTGTGCTGCTGGCTGCTTTACCCCTTTTACAGGGGAACCGGAGGGAGTAGGGACGACTCGCGAGTCGCCCCTACTTACCGGTTCCGGCGTCGCTGTCGCCGCGCTCTCCGGCATAGACGCACAGACCTCGGCGAAGGTCAGGCGCGGCGGCGTCACCTCTGCCTCCTCTAAAGTCGTCCCTTTGGTCCAGGCCCAACCTTCCATGCTGCCGTTGCGCACGATGTGCCCGGTCGCACCTACACCGAGATACGACCAGGTGCCGTCGTCCTTCCCTTCAAAGTAGGCCCAATACTCACAGTTTCGGCCCTGACACCGGCAGAAGCACTCCTCCCCACGGGAGAGGTCGCAGCCGTCTCCCTCTATCTTGCATACGGCTGCGCCCATCCCGAAGGAATAATCCAGTATGAGCGATAACCCCGAGCGGCGCAAGACCTCCTCGCCCGTGATCTCCGGCTCCGAAAAGGCCAGACAACGCGTGGTCACCTGGCCGTCGGCGAACTGCACCACCAAACCTACACGGTTCGGCCCTTCTGCCAAGGCGCGCCCCGGCAGAAGAAGGAACAACACGAGCAGAAGAATCCGGCTGCACCGCATCATAACTTCCCGACATCAGGCCGCGCGGGCCCGGCGGCGCAAAGCCACATATCCGGCCAGGGAAAGGATGCCCAAGCTCCCTGCCGCGAGGCGCACACGGGCAAGGTCATCCGCCCTCGACGCGCCGGTGACAGGGATTGTGGCCGGGGCCTTTCCGGCCTCTATATCGGCAAAACTGACGACGGGCGGCTTGACCAGAGGATTGAATTGGGCATCATAACCCGTCCAGGTGAAGCCTTCTACCGCGTTGGCCGCGGGCTTGTAATCGCCCACGCCGGTATCGGCAGCCTTCCAGGTGTTGCCCTCCAGATGCCAATAGGCCCACGATTTCTCCTTGTTGCAGAAGCAATTGTCCGCCGGGCAGCCGTCGTTGCCGATCTTGCACAGGGCGGGGCCGAAACTGGTCTCCGCGATGACCACCGGCAGACCGGAAGCCTTGAGCGCATCCGCGGTGGTTCCACCTTCGGGAACGGTGACAACTACCGTTTGCACCTTGCCATCACCATAAACAACCACCAGACCTACCTTTATGTCCGCGGCCAGCGCAGGCGAGACCGACAGAGCCACCGCCCATGCAAGGACCGCCAGCACCAACAAGCCGCGACGCAACCGTCCGATCAAACCGCTCGCCATTCCTTAAACCTCCTGATTTTAGGATAGTGACACCCATCGCTTTCGGCGACGGAGTTTCCAGATTGGGGAAAGGGAAGAGCCAGAGCGTGCAAGGCATCAATAGTTGCCAACAGACGACTCTCCGCCTGCGTTGCAGAATAGGCAAACGCGCCGCCGGGCTCCTGCAACGCCAGAAGCGCCGTGATCGGGTTGGCTGCGCCGCGCGTCCAGGGCGGTGCCTCCGGATTCTTCCCTGCGGCAAGAAGGCCCTGCAAGGCCAAGGCCGTGCTGTTGCTGTTGGTTTGGCCTTCGCTTCCCTGCCCACCCCAACCGGCATCGGCACGCTGCTGTCGCGCCAGGTATGCGGTGGCGCTGAGGATGGCCGTAGAGGTGAGGGGGACACCGGCGCTGACCAGCGTTGTGAGCGCGCGGCCTGTGGTGTCCACATCGGCGTGCAGGGTGCGCGTCACAGGCACGACCCAACCCCAGCCACCATCATCGCCTTGGCTTGCCAGGATAGCTTGAATGGCCCCAGATGGCACCGGCATACCCGCCGCAACCATTCCCTGGACGGCCAGCAGGTGGCGAAAGAGGCTATCCGGATGGTAGAGGCCGGTAGCCGGGTTGTAGGCTTTCTGGATGATGGCGATGTAGTCGGTGCCACCGAAGGCACGGGGGTCTGCCTCTGCTGCGACGATGGCCCGCACGACTTTTCCGGCCTTGCCGGCGTCGCTCCCCACGTAGCCGGGAGCCAGGTCGGCCAGGGCCGCCAGCGCGCTGCGCCCCCCACGACTCCAAAGGGGGCTATCGGGGTTCTCACCGGCCAGCGCGATGGCAAGGACTACATCGGCAGTGGCAGGGGCATCCTGAACGGTGTGCGAACGGCCAAAGCGCCCATCTTCCTCTTGCTGCGTATGAAGCCAGGCCAGCGCGCGCTGTACCGCTGCACGGCGGGCAACGCTGCTATCGCGCGGGGCAGAGGAACAGGCCTGCGCCTCGGCGAGGGAGAGAGAGACCGAGGTAAGGATCAACAGAACGGCTAAGACCAATGAGGTCAGCCGGCGGATAAAAGACACGTTGCGCCTCCTGCTCGGGATGGCGAAACGAGAAGCCCCACGACCTTCAAGTCGTGGGGCTTAAAAATACAAACCCCCTGCGCTCAGGCAAGGGGGAAAGACCGGATCACAATCTGGCCCCTCCTCCCTTTGGCTCGAAGGTCGTCGGAGCGACGCAGAGGCGGGTATCCTGGCTTGCCCGTAATGGGCTCACAGTTGCGGCACAGCGCCGGTCTCGCACCGGCTTCCCCCGTTCGGTCCCCCTCATTGCTGAAGGGAACATAAATCTCTCTGCGCTCTCGCTATGCACTTGTCGGCCACAATATAACACAGGCGCGAGAAGATGTCAAATCTTGACACGGTCACCACATAGCCCTATATAGGTTTCAGTTGTCCGGCGCGCCGGCCTCGACCCAGGCTGTAATGAGCCGTATCTCGGCAGGCAGCAGTCGGGGTTCCCTCTTGGGCATTTTGCCGCTGACAACTTGTGAGATAAGCAAGCTATCCTCCACATTGCCGGGGTTGATCACCGGCCCATTGTTGGAACCCTTCATAATACCCGCATAGGTCTTCAGAACTAACCCCTCCTCGGTCTTTTCACCACCGTGGCATTTGACACAACGCCGCTCCAGGATAGGCAGCACATCTCTGGAGAAACTGACAGTGGTTGACCCGTCAGATGGCGTTGCGGTGCTTGTGGGTAGCACAGACGTCATGGTTGGGCCCGGTAACGGAGTCGGGGTAGGAGTCGGCATGGGCGTCGCGGTCGGAATCGGTACAGCCGGCGTCGCTGTAGCTGCTACCAGCGGCGTAGCGGTCAGCAAGGAGTAAGCAGGTTCTATGGCTGGCACAGGAGTATCGGTCGGCATGGCAGTATTGGTCGGCGCAGGTGCATCGGTGGGCGTGAGTACTGTGGCAGTCGTCACAACAGGAACCGTCGGCGTAGAGGTGCTGGCTGGTAAGGAGGTGGGTGAAAAGGTTGGACGAACCACCTTGATTCCCGATGGGGAGAGGGCTGCTGCTGGCGGAGGGGCCCCTGCGCCTGTCAGGCTCAGAAAACCTGCCAGCAAAAGCCCCCATAACCCGATGACGACAATCACAATCGCGATTTGACCTAGCACCTGGGTCGGGGAAGGCCATATTAAATGCTCCCGGCGGCCTGTTGACAGGTTTGTTTGCCAATGCGGACGAGCCACGAATTCCTCCTAAATGCCATACAGGATCACGCCGCCGATAAAACCCAACACAACGGCAAGGGCAAAACTGGCGAAGAACGCCACCAGATATAACACCATAGTAGATGGTCTCCACAAGATCTCAGGCTGTCGCCAGCGGCTAAAGGCGGTGATCGTCGTCAACACAAAGAGGGTGAACCCCAAGAAGATCTTGACGTTAGCTAAAGGCGCATCGCCATCAAAGCGGATGAGGTTATCACGGATTCCGGTGATCACTGCGACCACGGTGCTTGCGGCAGCCAGGGTAATGGTGAAAAAGGCAGATTTTTCCAGCGCCTCATTCCGCCGCCACAAGGCCAAGACGATGAAAAGGAGCGCCGCTCCGGTCAAACCGATAGGGAAATGTACCACCATGCTGTGCAACGGATGAACGTTTATCAGCGCATTGATGACGCGATAGAGGAGATCCATGACCTTACCTCAGGGTAACAAAAATCCGAGAAGATACCAGATCATTGCTTATAGATAGTACGCATGAGGGGATGACTTTGGATGCGAACTACAATTATTTCAAACACACAAATCCAAAGGACGTGAATGTAACGTATATACCATAGAGGTCGCTTCTTGCCATTTGCTTCGGCGTCCGTCGCCCTTACCGTGACCGTCCCAATAGAGGTTTTCGGCGCGCAAGGAGCGCGCTGCCCTGCCCAGGCCAGACATGGCGCTCTGAGACGCGCGTGAACCGAACAGGCGGTAAGCCAATACCGGTCTGCCCATCCAGCCACTCAGGAGGGAAAAGTATGTTGCGCAAGGCGTTGTTCGTCGGTGCTGTGTTGGCTTTTCTGTTAGTGTTTGGCGTCGCTACCGCGCTTGCCCAGGGGACAGGTGACCCTGCCAGGGGCAAGGCTCTGTGGGAGAACTCCCTATGCAAGAATTGCCATGGGGCAGTGGGTGAAGGCAAGTATGCTGGACCGCGCGCCGGGGACGGGAAAACAGCCGCAGAATGGATTGCGCAGGTGCGCACGCCTAGGGCGAACATGCCATCTTTTTCGGCGGCTCAGGTCAGCGATCAGGATATCGCCGACATGAATGCCTACATGCAGACGCTGACGGCGCCCGCGTCCTTTCGCCCCGTCACGTACACTCCCGCGGAGGGCGATATGCCGGGCAAAGTCGTCTTCCATCAGAAGCGCTGTGTAGCCTGCCATGGCGAAGACCCAACGTCGTTTGTCAAAAACCGTTTCGAGGCTCGGAATCGCGAGGTAAGCGCAGAGGTTGTCCTCAAGCAATTGCGAACGCCCTTGCAGTTCATGCCAACGTTCAGCCCGACGCAGGTGACCGACGAACAGGCGGGCCAGATCGCAGAATATCTCAAATCGCTCCTTACACCCGCGACCACGTTGCCAAAGACCGGCGGACAGGTCGCCTTGGGAGGGCTGCCCTGGCTGTTGGCACTGGGCGGTCTAGCCCTTCTGGGAGGCGGGATGGCCGTTCTTAAGCGGACACGCGCCTGAAAGATTTTGAGCACAAGAACAGAGGGCCAGGAGATTCCTGGCCCTCTGTCGCGCTTTCTCTAAAATCAACGAAACAGCGGGATGCCTTGCCCCTGTGCCGAAGGGACAAGACATCCCCCTATGAATTACACACGCCGAGGCGGTTCCAGGTTCACACGATCTCCAGCGTCACGCGCTTTCCCCGGCGAACCGCGGCCACGCGCACCAAGGTGCGCATGGCATTGGCTACTCGTCCGCCTTTGCCAATGACCCGCCCCATGTCAGCCGGTGCCACGTGCAACTCCAAGACAACGCCATCAGCCCCCTCGGTCTCGTCCACCTTCACTTGCGAGGGGTCATCCACCAGTGCTTTTGCCATAAACTCCACAAGGTCTTTCATAAGAGCCAATTCCTGTTGCCGGATACATGGCCGCCCCCTGAGCAGGGCCGCCACCTATGCCAGAACACGGCGCATCCTCCGGCCTGAGGAGAAATCATCGGGTTTCAAGACCCTCTCAACCTGCCGGTGGCCCCATCGCCGGTTCTGGTGTGCTCAGCGCGCCTGCCTTTTCCAACAGACGACGGGCAGCGTCGCTAGGCTGTGCGCCCACGCTCAGCCAGTAACGGGCCCGTTCCACGTTGACACTTATCTCCGCAGGATCGCTGCGCGGGTTGTAATAGCCTATGCTCTCAATAAACCGACCGTCCCGCGGCGTGCGGCCCTCCGCAACAACCAGGCGGTACGTGGATTGATGTTTCGCGCCCTGACGGCGCAAACGGATGCGAACCATAGTCTCCTTACAGATTCCCAACTTAATGAAATCGGGTGTGTGACATCCCCCGCCCAATGAAAGGGATGATTTTCAACGAAACAAGGACATGAGGCCGCGCCCGCGGCCATGGCTCAATTCTTTTATCAACCGCTGCGTCTGCCGGAACTGAACCAGCAGCGCGTTGACTGCCTGCACATCGGTGCCGGAACCGCGCGCGATGCGACGCTTGCGACTGGCGTTCAGTATTTCGGGATGCCGCCGTTCCTCAACGGTCATAGAGGAGATAATGGCCTCTATGACCTTAAATTGCTTCTCGGTGACCTCCGGCGACATCTCCTTACTGATCCTGCCGAAGCCGGGTATCATTTCCATCAGTTGGCTCAATGGCCCCATTTTCCGGATTTGCCGCATCTGCTTGAGAAAATCATCCAGGTTAAACTGGCCTCGTTGCAGTTTCTGCGCCGTGGCCAATGCTTCCTGCTGATCCATCGCGCCCTCGGCCTTCTCTATCAGGCTGAGGACATCACCCATGCCCAGAATGCGCGAGGCGAGCCGGTCAGGATGGAAAAGCTCTAGCGCATCCATTTTCTCGCCCACGCCCAGATACTTGATGGGCACTCCGGTCACCGACCGCATGGAAATGGCCGCGCCGCCGCGGGCGTCGCCATCTACTTTGGTCAAGATCAGCCCCGTCAACCCCACGCGCTGGTGAAAGCCCTCTGCTACCCGCACCGCCTCCTGGCCGGTCATGGCGTCGGCCACCAACAGCACCTCACGCGGGTTGGTCTTGGCCTTCACCTGCTCTAACTCAGCCATCATCTCATCGTTGATTTGGAGCCGACCGGCAGTATCCAAGATAACGACGTCATAAGCCGACTCGCGCGCCCGCCGCAAGGCGTTGGCGCAGATGATCGGCGGTGCCACCTTCGCCCCTTCGCTATGCACCGGGATATCCAGCTGCTTGCCCAGCACTTCCAGCTGGGTGATGGCCGCAGGCCGGTAAGTGTCGGCAGCGACCAGCAGGGGACGATGCCCACCCTTGCGCAACTGCAGAGCCAACTTTGCCGCCGTGGTCGTCTTGCCAGAGCCCTGTAACCCGACCAGCATGACGACGTGGGGAGGTTGACCGGAAAGGTTGAGCCGAGCCGGTTCGCCCAGCGTTTTGACCAACTCCTCATGGACGATCTTGATGACTTGCTGAGCGGGAGTCAGGCTCCTGGTGACCTCCGCTCCTATCGCCCGTTCGCGCACGCGAGCGAGGAACTCTTTGACGACTTTGAAATTAACATCGGCCTCCAGAAGGGCCAAACGAACCTCGCGCAAAGCCGCGTCCACATCGGCCTCGTTCAGTTTGCCGCGGGACGAGAGTCGGTCAAAGACTTGCTGAAGCTTTTCGGCTAGCGTGTCAAACACGCGTTAACCCCTGTCTTGCGAGATGCCAGGCCCAAATTCTAAACGAGACCGGTGATTTAGTCAAATCCGCCGCCAAGTGATATAATTGCCTACGAAGGAGAGTGGTAAGGATTGGCCGCCCCTCTCTCCCGCTGGCAAGGAGGCTCCGATGATCACCAAGACCCCATCCAGCAAGCCCGGTTATGTGCTGGTTACCTTTGAGTTGCCGTCGGCCATCTGGGCAGAGAAGGTAAACTTGGTAGGCGAATTCAACGACTGGAATCGGGCTTCCCACCCGCTGCAGCAAAGCCGCGACGATTCCGTTTGGCGTATCACATTGGAATTGCCACGCGGGCGCGAGTATCAGTTTCGCTACCTGGTCAATGATACCGACTGGCACAACGACTGGCAGGCCGACAAATATGTGCCCAATCCTTTCGGCGGCGATAACTCCGTCGTAGTAACCTGAGCGGCAAATCCTATCGCGATACCGGCCCGACAGCCGTCAGCCAGTGCTTTAGGGGGCTAGAACTCATACACCGCGCCTTCTCTGGCCAACTCCACAGGCCCCTTGAATACCGCGCGGGCCTCTGCCAGCGCCTTTTCGCCGTTCCCTTCTTTTGCAGCGTAATGTACCAGTACCAGGCGGCCAACCTTGCTTTCGGCGGCCAGAGCGGCTGCCTGCGCCGGACTGGAGTGACCTGGGGCCTCGCCTGCGCTCTCGTGTAAAAGGATATGAGCACCCTGTGCCAGAGGCTTGAGAGAGGGAGAAGGCTCGGTATCGCAGCAGTAAGCCAGCACATTTCCCGTCGCCCTAGATTCAATCCGCAGGCTGATGACGGGCAACATGTGCACGCCGGGTGATGCGGTAATGCGAAAGTCGGGCCAATCTAACACAGGAGCGCCTACGGCCAGCGAGACCTCGTGAAACTGCACAGGGAAAAACCCAGGCCATTCTCGCCACTCAAAGGCATCCATAATGGTGACCAGGGCACGTAAAGTACGTGGGGGCGCAAATATGTGAAAAGCCTTGCTCCGCTGAGAAAGCCACAGGCCGAGCAGAAGCAAAGGCACACCGTAGATGTGATCGGGGTGATGATGGGTGGCGATGAGACCATCCAGCAGGGAAAGGTTCACGCCGGCATGGCGGAGGCGTTGGATAGGGCTGCCGGCGCAGTCAATGAGAAAAGCGGCATGTTCACCTTCCACTACCATGTAGGTGTTTTCTCTGTCTGCCTCCGGCAACGCAGCCGCTGCCCCTAAGATGGTTAGTTTTGGCATAAGGTTCGTCCCCCACGCCAGTGCACAAAATCTCTCCTCGCAGGCTCGGATGGTTCCACCATACTAAAATGCCCGCGCGGGCGACGCGGGCTCCTATCCACCAGACAACATGGCCGATTCTAACAAATCTGCACCGATGTGTCAAGAGTCCTTGCTTACAGAAAACGTCCCCGTTGGCGTTTCAACTGGACAACATCGTAGCATGAGATGCGCACGGTGGCAAGGGTACATCGGTACCAGAAAAGGAGCCCCGGCAGTAGCCTTTATTACTCAGTCAATAAGACGGAGTCGGTGTGGTGATCGGCAACGGGGTTGCCCCTGCTGTGGCCGTCACGGTGGACGTCGGGGTTGGTTCCAAGGTGGGGGTCGGCGTAGGTGATGGGGTAGCCACGGGCGTGGTCGTCACAGCGGGCGATGGAGACGGGACAGGGAGCGCGGTAGGTGTGGTAGTATTCCCTTCCCCTGTTTCAGGTTCTTCTACCGTGATGTGGGTGGCCCAAAGCTCCCCATTGGGTCGCCGCATGGCCTTCACGTGGGCCAACCGCCCGATGGCCGGCGTTGCGCCGTCTATGATCGCGCCGGGGGCGATGTGCACCAGGACGCCGCCTATCGTCCACACATCGCCGCTGATGGCCTCTATCACGTCGGTGAATTCATAGGGCTCGCCCGGGGCCTCAGCCGGAGTCAAGACCACGATACTTTGTGCCACGATGGCCCCATCGGGCTGCTCCACACCGGAGACCTGCACCCAAGCACCTACCGTAGCCGCGCCTCTCGTCTCATCTATGGGTGTACCGGCGGGCAAAAGAACCGTGCGGCTGCCTACGATCCACCGACCGGCTACCTTCTCGCGAAGCGTTCCCTCAAAACGCACGGAGACCGCACGCGTAGGGGGCTGTGGCGTCGCGGTTAATGTAGGAGTGGCGGTAGGCGTAGCGGTCGGTGTGTGGGTTGCCGTCGGGCTCGCCGTAGCGGTGGGCGTATTGGTCGCCGTGGGGCCTGGGGTCTCTGTCGGCGCCAGAGAAGACGGCGGCGTATTCACAGGAGTCGCGGAGGCAGCGGGGGGCGGCGTCGGGCTAGGGCTGATCGCCGACTCAGGCGTCGCGCTGGCTCGTGGAGCCAACGTCGGGCCGGCTGTTGGCGTGGCCGGCACAACAGTGGGCCGGATCGGCACACCCTCACCCAGCCACCGAATATGCAAAGCCAGAAGCCTGCCATCGCCGGGCGCGGTCGCAATGATCTGTACCCGGTCTCCGATGCGTGGCTGGCCTTCCAGGCGCGTGATCGGCTGTATCTCTACAACAAACCCATCCACTTCCCATAATGTCGGGCTCATGCCCTCCACAGAGCCGACAAAAGTCAGAGTGGGCGCGGCACGCCTCATCTCCAGGACTTGCAGGACTTCTTGCCGTCGCCGCTCGTCCAGTTGCTCGCGCAGAGCCTCGCGCGCCGCAGGGTTGAAGGTCAGGAGCACTTGCACCTGCTCTGTGGCCCGCTTGACGGGATAGAGCACGTCGCCCGGCAGCGCGCCGGCCGATACCACAACGGTTCCCGTGGTCAGAACAACAACGAGGAGCAAGGCCGCGACAGCCGTAGCCCAACTAATGCTCCAGCCGGGCAAACGGAGAAAGGAGAAGCGGTGCAGGCGACGTTGTTCTTGGGCACGGCGATACTGTGCGACAGCGGCAAGGAACGCGGCACGCCCACGCGCGGCTGCCTCTGCCGGGCGAGGGGGCGGCACCGATCCCAACTCCTCTAGCCGGGCAATGGTGGCTAACAGAGGTCGCAGGGCTTCCGCCTGTCCCGGATAGCGCGCGAGACATGCCTCCAGGCTCTCACCCGCCTTGAGAGCCTCCAGGCATTCCTCCAAAGCAGCCGCCATGCGCGCCTGTGTGCTCATTCCTCTTCAAGGATCTCCCGGAGAGAGGTCACCGCGCGGTATTGCAACGCCTTGATCGCGCCTTCGCTCTTCCGCATTATCTTAGATACTTCTGCGATGTTCAGGCCCTCAAGAAAACGCAAAACGATGACCTGTGCCTGTTCTGCCGTCAACCGCTTGATGGCCGCGCGCAGTTGCTCCTGGCTCAAATGCTCCGCCACTGCCTCCATGGGGTCGCCCTGCTGGGCCGGTAAATCGGGCGTATCCTCCAGAGACGTCTGCTGAGCACGGCCACGGCGGCGATAGTGGTCTATGATAATATTGTGCGCGATGCGATACAGCCAACCGGAGAAAGAGGTCTGCCAGGCACGCTGGTTCTGGATCGCCTCCAACATGCGCAGAAAAACCTGACCTGTCAGGTCCTCGGCCAGATGGGGCTCGCCGATACGGTGATATATATAGTTGTAGATGCGACCGGAATACCGGTCGTACAAGAGGCCCAATGCCGCCGAATCGTAGGCCTTCGCCCGTTCCAGCAGGATGGCCTCATCATTCACCGCTGCCACGAGCCCTCACTTATAGATGACGTTGCCGGGAAGGAAAAATGACGTGCGATCTCGGTTGGCACGCGAAAGAGGGAGTCGCCAGCGCGATCCACCAAAAGACTCCCTGGATGAACGCTGCGTGTTAAACCCGACCTTGCTCGGTCTTCTGCCACACGACATACATGCGTTGCACAGCCGTCAGGTTCGCCAGCACCGCCAATATCCAGAGGACCAACCGCACCTGGCCGCTGACCAGGCCGATGATCAATATCGCCAGCCGTTCCAGGCGAGTCAACAATCCCTCTCTGCATTCAATATCAAGGCCCTCTGCCCGTGCTTTGACGTAACTCACCATCAGGGAACCGGCCAGAGCAGCAAAAATGAGGATCACGTCCAGGTGCTTCTGCCGATTCATGTAATGCACGAGGAGGCCGAAGAAGAGGGCGATCTCTGCGTAGCGATCCAAGGTGGAATCAAGAAATGCACCAAAACGGCTGGTACGCCCAGAGGTGCGCGCTACCAGACCGTCTAGGCCATCAAATAGGGTTGAAAAGATGATCAGAATCCCACCTAGGCGCAACTGCCCCAGAGCTAACACCACGCCAACACCGGCCGTAAGAAAGAAACCCACCAAGGTAAGCGCGTTGGCCGAGACGCCCCACGAAGCCAGTATGGTTGCCAGAGGCTGGAAGACGCGGGTCGCCCAACGACGCACAATATCATTGAAGGTCATGGCTGTGTCTCCGCGATTCTCCACAGAGGAGTCGTCATTACCCATTGCTCCGGGGACTGGGCTATGCCGCGTTCCAACACGCGAGCGACCTGGGACACGCCGGCTAACACATCTCCCTTGCGATCTCCGGTCCGCATCAGGTCCACACGCTCAATATGGACGCGGTAATGGCCGCGCGGTTGTGTCAGCCGATAGGTCAGACCAACGCACAGGGGCGCGCCCGTGCGCAACGCGATCCGCACGGCCCCGTCCGGGAGACGAGCCGGTGCGCCGAAGAAATCCACTATCACGCCGCTATCGGTCGGGTCGCGATCCAGAGCCAGAGCGACGATGCCACCCTCCTTGAGGCGACGAATGAGGCAGGTAAGGGGACCATCCACAGGGATGTAGCGGTTGCCGAAGGTCCCACGCAGGCGGCACAGATAGCGGAACATCGGTTCGGGGCGAACATGCTCAGCCGGAGCCAACACCGGGTAGCCCTGCAAAGCAAAAGCCTGACCCACCGTATCGGGGTTACCGAAGTGCGCGCTGCCGCCCACAAGCCCTCGCCCCAGAGCCAAGGCTTCGCGCGCGATGTCCATTCCTTCCACCGTGACTCGCGCGCGCAACAGATCGGGGGACAAGGTTGGAATACGAAAGAGGTCCAGGTAATTGAGGATCAGATTACGATGTACGCCTCGCACCGCGGCTTCAATCCGCTCCGGCGAGGCTCCCGGCCCTAGCACATGGCGCATGTTGTCGCGAATATTTTCGGTCCCGCGTCCATCCAGACGGTATGAGAGGCTGCCCAACCAGGAGGCCAATGCCTCTATCATGGTCGGGGTGAGGTGCGGAGCCAGCGCGCCGCCGAGCCGATACAGATAGTACATGCGCCAGGAAGAATCCAGGCGGGACATTTCGCGCACCTCAGGGCAAACATATCTTACACTACAACAGGCGATAGGTCAAAACCGACTCGGTTCCAACGTCAGCCGTGCTTGCTTTGCCCGCCTAATGTAAGTATAATGGCAGCAATGCCGCCACAGGGGTATCGGAAGGAAAATCAGTGGCGCGAACATAAACGTTGACGGTGGCATGAGCATCAAAGGCCAGCAACCGCGACTCTAAAGGAGTTGCACCGGGAGAGAATTGGACAGACTGACACCAATCATAGAAGAAATACGGGCGCGCTGGATGGCGAAGAACGCGGCCCGTGACAGCGCGCTACAACGTGCCCGTGAACTGACCCGTTTCTGCGCCCACAGCATCCGCGCCACACACCGAGGCGAGTTTGCCGCTGCCGAAGAGCTCCTTGCCTCTGCCCGCGCGATGGCCGATTCTATACAGAAAGAGTTGGAGCCCTATCCCGACCTGAAGGAAGCGGGTTACACGCAGGATGCCTTCAAAGAGATGGCCGAGGCGCACATCGTCTATGCCCTTGTCGCAGGGCATCCGCTGCCGACGCCCGCCTCATTGGGCGTGGATGATGAGGCCTATCTGAACGGCCTGGGCGAGGCGATGGGGGAACTCCGCCGCCATGTCCTTGACCTGATCCGCCGCGGCGAGGTGGAACGTGGCGAACCGTTCTTACAGGTCATGGACGACGTCTATATCGCATTGATGACACTGGATTTCCCCGATGCCCTGACAGGGGGGCTGCGACGCACCTCGGATATGGTGCGGGGGGTCGTGGAGCGAACGCGAGGCGACCTGACCGTGGCCGTGCGCCAGGAGGAGTTGCAGGCCGCGCTTCGGGCCGTGGAGGAGCGCGTCCGCCCGAAACAGGAAACGGGCGATGTCTCCTGAAATGCCCCTGATCCGTGCCAGCGAGGTCGGGCAATACGCCTATTGCGCCCGCGCCTGGTGGTTGGGCCAGGTGAAGGGCATGCCCAGCGCGCACGAGCGAGAGATGGCCGCCGGCAAGAGCCTGCATCTGAAACACGGGCGTACAATCATTGTTGCTCGCCGCTGGCGCATTCTGGCCTGGGCCTTATCGTTGGCTGCAGCCAGCCTGGGCATTCTGCTACTTTGGATGTTACTGCAAGGGTGATCCATGATCGCTTTCCTTCGCCGCCTCGTTGTTCTCGTATTGGTCTTGTCGGTTATCTTCGGAACCTGGCTCGTCTTGGGCATGTTCCCCGCAGGGCGTGACGCGGCCCGCTCGCCACAAACCGCAAAGCCGGCAGCCTGGATGCCCACAGCGACGCCGACGAAGCCGCTGCCCACACCCCGGCCTACTGCGACCCCCTGGCCCACAGCCATCCCGCCCACGGCAACCTCATCACCAACACCGGTGCCTCCCACACCGACCGCCCTACCGTCTCCGACGCCCACGCCCGTACCGACCCTTTCGCCCGAACTGGCGGAGATCGCGCGCGCCAACGGCTTTGATCCGGCAGGCGATTTCATCGTCGTCAACCAGAACACGCAGCGAATGCACGTGATCAAACAAGGCGTTGAGATACGAGCCCTGCCGGTCAGCACCGGCGACCCCGACAAGGGTTATCGCACACCTGCCTGGAGCGGGAGAGTCGGCCCCTATTGGGGAACCTTTTACGGCGCGGGTGGCGTGTGGGCCGATAACGGCTGGTGGCTTTTCAAGGCCCCCGGCGGTAATATCCTCATTCATGGCCTCCCCTACCTACTGAAGGACGGCGTGAAACAATACGAGGACGCGCAAGCGTTGGGGCTCTACCCTGCATCCCACGGCTGCATCCGGCTCCACGTCCAGGATGCCGAATGGTTCACCTCGCTCCAGCCGGAAGGGATGCCCATTGTGATCCTCCCCTACACCGGCGGCTCCTCGCGAGAAGGGTGATGCCCGATCTCCTTTTCTATCTTTTCCTGATTCTCCTCATCGCGGCGCTTCTATCCTGGTGGCTGGCCGCGCGAGCCCGGCGCGCCGGCGGCCTCCCCGCCGGCGAGGTCATCTATGCCGACACAGGCGCATGGGAGAAGGCGGAAAAGCCGCTGATAGATCGGGAACACGGATTGGTAGGGAAACCCGATTACCTGGTGCGAACGCGAGAGGGGATCATCCCGGTAGAAGTGAAGTCAGGGCCGCGCCCCGCCACGCCGTACGCGTCTCACCTGTTGCAACTGGCCGCCTATTGCCTGCTGGTGGAGAAGACAAGTGGCCGTGCGCCGCGCTGGGGCTATCTGCGCTACGACGACGCGACACTGCGCATCCCCTATACCCACGAATTGCGCGCCCAGATTCTGGACTTGCTGAAGTCCATGCGGGCAGACCGCCAAGCGCAGGAGGTAAATCGCTCCCACGATGAGCCCGCGCGCTGCCATGGTTGCGGTTTCCGCTATGCCTGCGATCAACGTCTGCTCTGAATGACAGGCTAGGGTAAATAACGGCGCGTGAGATCGCCGAAGCCGGCCGCGCCGTATCGCTGGAATGCCTCGGCATAGCGCACCCCCGCCTGGATGCCGCGATAGCGCGCGGTGACCTCAATCTGCTCCAAGGGGTCCATGTTGTAATATTTTTTGAGGTATACCAATTGGCTGCGGAAACACCGCATCATGGCCAGTTTCGTCTCCAGCGTGTCGCTTATGTCAACATATTCTCCCGGCTCAAAGTAGCGGCCATTCAACGTGTCCATAAAGTAAAGGGCAGGGTTATTCGTGATGGCCGCGCTGCCCGTCTCAATCTGCGGGATACCTGCGTGAGGGCCCGCCCAACGGACTAACTCGCTGATATGGTGATGGTCAAGATGATAGTCTGTAGGTGCATGGGTGACGATGACATCGGGCCGCACCTGCCGGATCAGCTCCACAACCTTCAGTTGCTGTGCCGGGTCTGTAGAGTTAACACCGCCATCAGGGAAGCGCAGCATCTTGTATTCGGCACCGATGAGGGCAGCCGATTCCGCCGCCTCCGCGTGGCGCACGCGGGAACACTCCTCGCGCGAGAGCTCATAGCTTCCCAACTCGCAAATCGTCGCCGTCGCCATGACCAGGTGATGCCCCTCTCTCGCCCAGCGCGCCAGCGTCCCCGCGCAGAGGATTTCCAGGTCGTCCGCATGCGCGCCGAGGGCCAGGATGCGCAATCTCGGTTCTGCCATGTTGTTCACCTCCGTCTTGCTGTGAATCCTTAACCGTACCGCCCTTCGCGCCGCGCCGTCTCCACCAGCGCAGCCACGTTCTCGTCCGGCGTCGTGTAGGGAAGCGTGCAGCCGGGGCTGAGGATGAACCCGCCGCCGCTCGCCAGGTGTGCAATATCGTAACGCGCCGCCCGCTCCACGTCATCCACCGTGCCGAGGGCCATTACCCCGCTGGGGTCCACCGTGCCGATCAACGTCGTCTTTCCGGCAGCCGCGCGCTTGCAGACGTCGTGGTCGATCTTGAAATCTACCTGCAAAAAGATCGCCCCGGTAGCCACCATCGGCTCAATGATGCGCGTCGCGTTGCCGCAGATATGCAGGCCGATTTCTATCCCCTCCGCGCGCAGCGTCTCCACCAAACGCTTTTGATAGGGAAAGGCAAATTGCCGATATATGTCGGGCGAGCAGACATCCGGCCCGGAGATGCTTTCCCCCATCATCGTCAGATGAGCCCCTGCCTGACTCAAGGCCCGCGCATAACGCAGAACCTGCTCATACGAATATTCCAACAGGCGATGAACCGCTTCCTCTTTATCCGGGTCCAGAAGCGCGGAAAGGAACTCCATCGGCCCTACGATCTGCGAGGCCAGGCTAAAGGGGCCCTGATCGGCCTCGGAGAGGAGGCAGACATGCCGGCCCAATTCCCGCGCCAGGATGCGGGTGGCTTTCAGCATCTCCGGCAGCGCACCGTCGCGATAGGGATCAATGGGTTTGAGATTGCCGACCTCTTCTATGCTTTCCAAGGCCGGGCCGACCACCCAAGGCGGTGCGTCCTCGTTGAATTCAACAGCGCATCCTACCGCCTGCGCCAGCGCAGCCACCCCGTTTTCCAGGTCAATCATGTCGTGCCGGAATCGCTCCCAGGCCATAAGGTGCGCCCGGGCCATTTTTTCGCCGTCCAGGCAATACTCGCGCACGCTGTAGCCGGCGATAGCCGCGGCGTGCTGAAAGTTTTCCAGACACACGGGCACGCGATCCGGCACGCCCCCATGCAGCACCGTCATGCACCGTTCTAACGACGTCATCTCAGACATGATAGGCTCCTTTGAACATACAACTCAACCGCGGAGATACGGAGATGGCGCGCACGTTGACAGGACGTAGAGAGGAAGGTATAATGCGCCCTGCCTCACAAACGAGGCCACCACGCAGCAGGGAGGCCCATCTCTTGCTTCGTTATGTTGTGCCTGCACTTCTCTTCCTCTTCGGCCTGGCAGCCATCGGGGGCGCGCTGTTCGGTCGCCTGCGACGGCGGCGGGTGATCCTGGGCATCGTCGGCCTCGCCTTGTGGCTGGCGACGCTCTTCCTATTGTGGCAGGGGCCTTTGCCGGAACGGGTCCAGGCCCCAGCCGCCGCGGCGACATCGGCTCCCATCTCCGTAGCCACCGATACCGCTACGCCTTTGCCACCGACACCGACCCCAACGCCGACGCCCAACCTGGGACGCATCGCCTTTCATTCGGAACGCAGCGGCAACCTGGACATCTGGGTGATGAACGGCGACGGCAGCAACCAGACCCAACTGACCGATGCTCCCGACCGGGACTTTGAACCTGCCTGGTCGCCCGACGGCAGGCAAATCGTCTTCGCCTCCGGGCGAGACGACCCGGAGAATGCGCAACTCTACATCATGAACGCCGATGGCAGCGACCAGCGTCGCCTTTTCCCGAACGTGCTTCCTTATGACAACTTGAGCCCCCGGTGGTCTCCTGATGGAGAACGCATCTACTATTATTCAAACCGCGCCATAAAATTTGATGTTTACGTCGTCAACGTGGACGGCACGAACGAGATCAATCTGACGAATACCCCCTTCAACGACTACATGCCTGAGCCATCGCCCGATGGAAAGAAAGTTGCCTTCGTATCCGACCGCGACGGCAACGATGAGATATATGTGATGGATGCCGACGGTTCCAACGTGGTACGCCTGACCGACAGTCCAGGCCAAGACCTGCGCCCCCATTGGTCGCCCGACGGCTCCGAAATCCTCTTCGTCAGCGAGCGATCCGGTATCCCGCTGGTTTACATCATGCCCGCCACAGGAGGCGAGGCGAGACAGGTGGGCCGCATTGACCAGCGCGTGGTTTCGCCCGCATGGGCTTTTAACGGTAAGAAAATACTGTATAGCGGTGAGGATGGCATCAATTGGGACATCTACATCATGGATCGCGACGGTCGCAACCTCATCCGTTTGACCGATGCCCCCGGCTTTGACCGCTTCCCCGCATGGACGCCGTACCTCCTTGTGGGAGAGGAGAATCTGTCTCTTCTTAAAAGGGGAAGGTAAGGAGAGGTGAGAGGCTGCTACATCCTTTTGCTAGCCGACAGAGACTCATGGCCCGGCGCGGGCATGACTTGCTTGGCGCGCCCGCGCCACCACAGGATTCCCCCCGGCAAACTGGAGACGTAGATCACCATCTGCATCAGAAGCGAGACGGCCAACGCTAACCTCTCCGGCACTCCTGCCAGCCCGTAAAAAAAGACATAGGCACCCTGATTGACGCCTAACCCTCCCACCGAGACCGGTATCAACAGAGCGAAGGCCACCAGCGGATTGAAGAGGAAGACATAGAGCAGGGAGATACCGCCGCCCAACGATTGCGCCAGAAGATAGTTCACGAGGTTGGAGAGGAGAAGGACGCCCAGAGCGGTGAAATACGCGCCTGCCAATGCGGCATAGCGGAAACGATATGCGCCCACCGCTTCCGAGAGGCGGCCATAGATGGGAGCGAGGGGCGCAAGGAGTCGCCAGCGGAAGAGTCGCTCGGCCAGAGCCCGCAACCGCCGGCTGAGGATGATGGCAAAGCCGAGCGCCAGCACCAGGAGCGCACCCCCTGCTGCCACCGCCAACCCCTCCAGGTCGGTGCGCCCCGTGGCGACGACGGCGACCAGCGCGGCGACAACTGCCGAACTCATGAAGGCTATGAAGCCTACCAGACGATCCACCACGACGGAGACCGCGGCCTCGGCGGTGCGCGAGGTGTGGCGGGCAAGACCGTAGCCGCGCATCACATCGCCCCCGACGTTGGCCGGAAGGAAGTTGCTGAAGAACGCGCCAATGAAACTGTAAGATAGAAGGCTCCGGAAAGGGACACGGATCCCTTGCGCCCGCAGCAGGATATTCCACTTGGCGCAGCCGAGGGTGATCGCGGCAAAGTAGAGGAGTAGCGCCAGAACGAGAATCCAGCCATTGGCCGCGGCGATGGCCTCTCCCACTTCTTCCAGGTTCACACGGCGGAAGAGATAAACGATGAGCCCCAGGCTGACCAGGACTTTTGCCGCAGTGATGATGCGGTCACGCACCTATTTGGCTCCCGGCTCTCGCATAGCATCCTTGGTAAAGGGGACGGCCTGGCCCGTCACCTGTGCCAGGTTCTGGCTTGGGTTCTTCGTCGTCCAGGCCATATCCCAGACGATGTGCTTGTCGCCCTTGATGTAGTAGTCGTAGGAGCCGAGAAGGCGGGAGACGAGTTCCACACCTGCGAGGACGCCCAACAGCCCCAATAATCGTATCGCGCCCCATACCTCGCCCGCGGCCACGCGGAGGACGCGCCAGGTATCCAGGCTGGAAACCCGATAGCCGTACTTCCGCTTCAGGTGCAAATGGCCCGCGTGGTTGCGCCGCCGCTGGCGGATGAAATCGGCCAGGGTTGTGGGACCCATGTTATAGACCACCGCGTCGGGCGCGTAACGCACCTGTAGGCCCCGGCGGATGGAGAGGGCTTCCACGAAAGCCTCGTCCATCGCCACATCGGGCGGAATGCGGTCAAAGACCTTGCGAAACGCGATCAACTCGCCTAAGCGCGGGATCTCCAACGACAGTTGGTGCTCCATCTTAAGGCGCAGATGCGAGAGATAGCCGACGATGTGAGCGGGCGTATTCACAGGAACCTTGTGGGCTCCGGTCATGCCAACTGTCGGGTCCGCAAACATGCTGACCATGCTCTCTATCGCATTGGGGCTGGGAAGGGTATCGCCGCTCTCCAACACGCAGATGTCTTCCCGCGCGTGCTGCAGAAAGAGGTTGATGGCCGAGGTCTTCCCTTCTCGCCGCTCCTGCACCAGGAGGCGGATGCGGGGATCGCGCGCCATATATTCCTGCACGATGGGGATCGTGCGGTCGGTGCAGCCGCTGGCGACCACGATGATCTCGCTGATCTCTACGTTGTAGAGACGTTGGCTGATCATAGCATCCAGCAGCGCACCGATGTTGGCTTCTTCGTTGTGGGCAGTGATGCCTACACTACAGCGCAGTTTGGTGGATTCGGACTGGTCCAAGATTCGCTCCTTAGAGCCATCCCGAGTTCGCAGCCGCTTCGCTTTGTGATTATACCAGAACAGCCCAGATTTAACAATCAGTGGGGTGTCGGCAGGGCCAGCAGGTCGCGCACGATCGCGCGGGCAGCATAGGGCTTCGCCAAGGCGCGAGCGCGCGCGGCCATCTGAGCCAAGGCCGGATTGCCGGGCCGCAGCCACTCGGCGACACGCGCCGCGAGCCGCTCCGGTTCGGGCTCATACGCCCCCGCGCCGTTGTCAACCACATAGGGCACATTGCCCTCTTCCTGGCCGGGAATGAAGCCACTCAGAAGAATAGGCAGCCCCATAACGAACGCCTCGCTGATGGTGCCGGGGCCGGCCTTGGTCACCAGCAGGTCTGCGGCCCCCATCCATTCCGGCATGTTATCCACGAAACCAACGACGCGCACGGGAATTTCCCACCGAACGGCCTCTAACTGCCGCTGCAAGGCGCGATTGCGGCCACAGACGATAGCCAGCTGCCCGGCAGGGTGACCATCTTGTCGCAAGGTCTGAGCCAGGGCGCGCGCGATCTCGGAAACGGGCCCCATCCCTTCGCCGCCGCCGATCAACAGGACAAGAGGGAGATCGGCAGGCAATCCCAGGCTTCGCCGCCGTTCCGGTCGGCTGCCTACCATCTCCCCTTCACCCTTGCCGGCCGAAAGGGCGAACTTCCGGCTCACGGGCAATCCTGTTACCCGTAACCTTTCGCGCGGTATCCCCGCGCCGAGGGCCAGTCGCCCTGCCGGTTCCGTCGGCACACAAAGGAGGTCCACATCGGGGCAAAGCCAAAGCGGATGGACGCTCACCAGGTCGGTAACGACGGTGGCAAAGGGCACGCCTTGTAGCGTTCGGCGCAAAACATCCAGAGGGACATGATTCAGCAGCGGATGAACCGAAACCACCAGGTCAGGCTCCTGGCTCCGGTAGAGAGCGGTCAAACGGCGTCGCACCACAGGGTGAAAGGCGCGCCGTATCCGTTCCACATGCCCCTGGTTCCGGCTGAAACGCCAGGCCGCAGACCACAGCCACCGCCCATGATGAACGAGAGGGCGGTAGGTACGGTGGATGTGATTGATAGGGAACGGCGCGTGGTGGCGAAGCGCATCCACCACCATGATCTCGGCCAGAGGCTCCTCCTCGGTGAAGGCCTCTGCCAGAGCCTGGGCCGCGCTGCGATGACCGCCCCCCGTATCGGCCATAAGAACGAGAACTTTACGCGGGCTTGACGACCCCGATCGTGAGGAGGATATTGGCATAGATCCGTTGCTCGCCGGTGGCAATGACCAGCGCCACGTCAGACCCTTTCGCCGCGTCGTAGAAGCCGAAGCGGCCCAGCGGTTTGAGGGCGATCTCTTAAGGTGAATTCACCAATGTTCGTAGCGCACCAACTCTGAAAGCGGCTTGCGCTCCTTTGGCCCAGGACGATCCGCAGGATACCCCAGCGGCGTGAAGGCCACCGGCTCTACATCATCAGGCAGACGAAGTATCTCGCGCGCGGCGGCCTTGTCAAAGGCGGCAACCCAGCATGTTCCCAATCCCAGATTGGTCGCTGCCAGAATCAGGTGATCCATCGCAATTGCCACGTCTATATCGGTGGAGTTCTTGCCTTCCCGGCTCACCCAGCCCTGAGCCGGAATCCCGCAGGCGCAAATGATCAACGGTGCCTGAACGAACCAGTCCTGGTAATAGATGCGCCTCAACTCGTTCCGGCGGCCTTCGGTATGGATCACGATCAGCCGAAAAGGCTGCCTGTTTGCCGCAGAAGGAGCGAGGCGCGCCGCTTCCAGCACCTGTCGCAGTTTGTCATCCTCTACCGGATCGGGCTTGTAGGCCCGCACGCTGTACCTTTTGCTGATGACCTCCAAGAAGTCCATGTTTCTTCCCTCTCTAACTAATATGCTCCGTGGCCAGTGAGCACCTTAGGGATCGTCTCCAGCAAGATGCGGAGGTCCAGGCCAAGCGACCAGTTCTCGGCGTAGTAGATGTCCAGAAGCATCATCTCGTCAAAGGTGAGCTCGCTGCGGCCCCGCACCTGCCAAAGGCCGGTGATGCCGGGGGCCACCTCCAGACGCTTCTTATGCCATTCCTGATATTGGGCCACCTCTCGCGGCAGGGCAGGGCGCGGCCCTACCAGGCTCATCTCGCCCCGCAACACATTGTAGAGCTGCGGCAACTCGTCCAGGCTAAGGCGGCGCAAGATGCGGCCTACGCGTGTGCAGCGCGGGTCATCCTTCATCTTGAACAGCGGGCCGTCGGCCTGGTTCAACTCCTCAAGGCCAGCCTGTACTGCTTCTGCTCCCTCTATCATAGAGCGGAACTTGTACACGGTGAAGGCCCGACCGCCGCGACCGATGCGCGTCTGCCGGAAGAGGACCGGGCCAGGAGAATCCAGTCGGATGGCAAGAGCAATGAGCAGCAACAGCGGCGACGCAATGATGAGGCCCACGCCGGCCACAATCGTGTCAAAGATGCGTTTGACCAGTAGGTTTCCGCCTTGCAGAGTGATGTCTCGCAGGCTGATGAGAGGAATGCCGCTGACCTGCTCCACGTCCACATGATTGAGGCTGAGTTGAAAAAGGTCGGGCACGATGCGCGCCCGTACACGCCTTGCCTGACATTCTTCCACCAAGTGGATGATCTCGCCGTGTTCCTGCCAGGGAAGCGTGATGACCACCTCATCAATATCGCCCGCCCGTAGAAGCGCAGGAAGATTGCGCACGGGGCCCAAGGCTTTGAAGCGTCCAATATCGGTACGGCCCCGTTCGGGGTCATCATCCACGAAACCGATGACCTGATAGCCGAGTTCCGGCTTCGCTACCAAATTGCGCATCACGGTACGCCCCGTCTCGCCTGCGCCGACGATGAGCGTGCGCACCGCGCCGATCCCCCGGCGTCGCAGCCGCTCCAGGATAATACCTTTGACCGCCCGCGCCAACGAGAGGATGAGGATGATGAGGATGGCCGCATAGATGAAAATAAGGCGAGAATAGAAAGCAGAGCGGTAAAAGAAAGTGATGACGACCATGACAATGATGGCCGTGGTTGTGCCGTTGACGATGGCGTAAACCTCATCAAACCAGGTCATGCCCCGCTTGAGGTCATAGGCTCCCTCGGCGCGGTAGGCCAGAAGGAGGAGGGCGGTCAACAGGAAGGCAAAAGGTGCATAGGTGGAAGGCGGGGTATCAAACGCGGGGTCCACCGCGCGAAACCACTGTAAGTCGTAGCGAAGCCAGTAGGCCACCAGGAAGGCCACATTGATAAGAAGGGCATCCGTTGCCGCCAGAATCCAGGGAGCCCAACGCCACAGGCGTCTGGCCGCAACCTTGTTCAGGCCCGCCTGGCTTCCCGGCTTAGGGACGGCAGGTCGCTCGGCATGTTCGCCGTCGGAACCGGGCAACAGGGTGCTCACCGTTTCCCCTCCACCGAGGAAAGCACATCCTGATATACCGCGATGGTTTCAATGGCGGTGCGTGCCCAGGAATATCCTGCTGCGCGACGCAGCCCGCGTGCCACCAATTCCTCTCGCAGCGACTTGTCATGCAAGAGACGGGCGATAGCCTGCGCCATTGCCTCCACGTCGCAGGGGTCCACCAACAGCGCGGCATCACCTGCCACCTCCGGCAACGAAGACACGGTTGAGGTCATGACAGGGATGCCGGAGGCCATCGCCTCCAAGACCGGCAAGCCGAAACCCTCGTATAAAGAAGGGTAGGCGAAAACATCTGCCGCGCGATACCACCAGGGAAGTTCATCGGCGGGCACAAAGCCGGGGAACAAGATATCCCGCGTCAGGCCCAATCTCTCCACTTGGGCAAATATCTCCTGGTATCCCCAACCCTTGCCTCCCACCAGCACCAACTTGATCTCTCGCCTTTCCCCAGCGGTAGCCGCGGCATAAGCCTGCACCAACCGCGCCAGGTTTTTGCGCGGTTCCAACGTGCCGACGGAGAGAATGAATCGCTCCGGCAGGCCTCGACGACGGCGAAAGTCGGCCACCGCTGCTGCGTCCACAGGATGGAAGGCGACATCAAGGCCGTTGGGCACGACCGTTATCTTCTCCGGCAGGATAGCCCAGGTTCGGATCAGGTCGTCCCGCGTGTGAGCAGAAACGGCGATGACGCGTGCCGCCCTCTGCACGGAAAGGCGCGTGAAAGTGCTCAGGTAGTAGCGATTGGCCGCCCGAAAGGCTCGCGGGAAGCGCACGAAACTGATGTCGTGCACCGTTACCACCGTCGGGCAGGAGGCAGCCAGCGGCGTCACGTAAGCCAAGCCGTGTAGCAGGTTCAGTCGCTCGCGCCGGGAAGCCCACGCCAGGCCGCTTTGCTCCCACACGATGCGTGCCCAGGGATTGGTTGTGGCCCAGCGTGAACGCCGCACCGCCAGCGTTGAACCCGGCGCAGGGACAAAACGGCGGTCATGCAGATAAACGACAAATTGCAAGTGCTCTGCCGCTGCCGGAAGTTCACGCAGCAGGTGATATATGTAGCCGTTGATGCCCGCCCCGCGATAGGTCTCGGTAAGTGAAAGAAGATGGGCGTTCAAGCCTACGCGAGGGAACGGTGGCTCATGAGGGACAAAATCCACATCTAACATTATACCACACGGGAGGCATGGCCGGAAAAACGGATCCGGTAGAAGCCGGGCCGGAAAGGCACTTGACAACGAACCGATGTTCTGGTAAAACATGGGTGGATTGCTACGCGAAGAAGAGGTGAGGATATGCCCGACGAATCAGGCGAGCAACTCAGTCTTTTCCCCCGCCCCGGAGTCCCAGGCGAATATGGCCCCCCCGTCACCACGACCGGCCCTATCACGGCGTCCTCGTCCCTTGCCAGCGCGATCGGCGCATTTTACGAACACATGCTCCGCAAGGGCTTTGCCGATAACACCGTCAAAGCCTTCCTGGGTGACCTGCGCATCCTGGCAAAATATCTTGCGCCCAACAAGCCCATCGGTCAGATCGCGACGCAAGACCTCAACCGTTTCCTCACGTGGCTGGTATCCGGTCGGGGCAAGCCGTGCAGTTCCAAATCGTATGCTCGGCGCGTGACCGCGCTCAAGGTTTTCTTCGGTTGGCTACAAGAGAGCGGCGTGCTGGAGTCTGACCCTGCTGCGCCCGTCATACACCAACGCGCTGTCAGCCCCATGCCGGATATCCTCTACGACGATGAGGTGGAACGTCTGTTACGGGTGACGCGCGATATGCTCTTCGGCAACAAACCCGACGCACGGCCCTATGTTCTGGTAAGCCTTCTCCTGCAAACGGGAATCAAGAAGGCCGAATGCATGGCGATAGAACTATCTCACCTGGATCTTTCTAACCCCCAGGCTCCCGTTCTCCACGTGCGCCATCCCAACCCGCGCATGGCCCATAAGGAGCGCAAGTTGGCGCTCAGTGCTCAGTTTGTCATCGCCCTACAACAATATCTTCGAGAGTATAAGCCGAAGACGCATCTTTTTGAATGTACCGCCCGTAACCTGGAATACGTGTTGGCCGATGCCGGCCGGCGCGCCGAGATCAACAAGCCCGTCTCGTTCGAGGTACTGCGATGGACATCGGCGGTTCTTGACTTCCGCGCCGGCATGCCCCTGGAACGGCTGCGCCAGAAGATGGGGCTCTCCAGGATCACCTGGCAAGAAGCGGGAGAACGCATCCGCAGGCTAGGTGGACCGACATTCTAATAAATCATCAAGGGAGGTGCCATGCCACAGCCAATCCACACTTTCACCGTCACACCGTCGCTTCCCGCTTCCCTGGAACGCCTGCGCGATCTGGCCTATAACCTGCGCTGGGCCTGGAACCACGATGCCATTGAGCTCTTCCGGCGGTTGGATAGCGATTTGTGGGAGAGCACAGGCCACAACCCGGTTCTCATGCTGGGAACCATTGACCAGGCACAATTGGAGGCTGCCGCAACCGATGAAGGGTTTCTGGCCCATCTCGCTCGTGTCTCTCAAGACCTTGATAACTATCTGACGAGCGAATCTACCTGGTTTCGCCGCACCCATGGGGCCACAGAAGGGCCTCTCGTCGCCTACTTCTCGGCCGAGTTCGGCCTGACCGAGTGCCTCTCCATCTTCGCCGGTGGATTAGGCGTCCTCGCCGGCGACCACCTGAAATCGGCCAGCGATCTGGGCGTGCCTCTGGTGGGCGTTGGTCTCCTCTATCAGCAGGGCTACTTCCGGCAATATCTCAACCAGGCCGGCTGGCAGCAGGAAGCTTACGAGGACAACGACTTCTACAACCTGCCTCTGATCCTGGAAAGGTCGCCCTCAGGCTCATCCCTCACCGTAGAGATGGCCTTCCCCGGTCGTCAGGTCTCGGCTCAGGTCTGGCGCGTGGAGGTAGGTCGCGTCCGTCTCTACCTTTTAGATACCAACATCCCCGCCAATCGCCCCGCCGACCGTGACATCACCGATCAGCTATACGGCGGCGATTCGGACATGCGCATCAGGCAGGAGATCGTGCTGGGCATCGGCGGTTACCGCGCGCTGGAAGCATTAGGGCTGCAGCCGGATGTCTATCACATGAACGAAGGACACTCGGCCTTCTTATCGTTGGAACGGGTACGTCGGTTAATGGAAATTCACCATCTCTCCTTTGCCGAAGCACGTGAGGCAGTCTCGGCCGGCCTGGTCTTCACGACCCATACGCCGGTAGAGGCCGGGCACGACGCCTTCCCGCCCAGCCTGATGGACCGCTACTTCACCGACTACTATAGTCGCAGCCTGGGGCTTTCCCGCCACGACTTTCTGGCCTTGGGCCGGAGAAACCCCGATAACGACAACGAACCGTTCAACATGACGATCCTTGCTTTACGTATGGCGTCTCACAGCAACGGCGTCAGCCGCTTACACGGCCACGTCAGCCGGCAGATGTGGCAGGGGCTTTGGCCGGGAGTACCTAAGGACGAGATTCCCATTGATCACGTGACCAACGGCGTTCATTTCTTGTCGTGGATCTCCCGTGAAATGAAAGACCTGTATGACCGCTACCTGGGTCTCCGTTGGCGCGAGGAGCCTGCCGACCAGCGGGTGTGGAAACGAGCCGAATTCATCGCCGCCGAGGAACTGTGGCGTACCCACGAGCGCAGGCGAGAGCGGCTGGTCGCCTTCGTGCGCCGCAGGCTGCGGGAACAATTGAGGCGGAGAGGCGCATCGCAAACGGAGATAGAAGCTGCGGACGAAGTGCTGGACCCGGAAGCATTGACCATCGGCTTCGGTCGCCGCTTCGCCACCTACAAGCGCGCGACGCTGCTCTTGCGTGACCCGGCGCGGCTGGCGCGCATCCTGAACAACCCGGGCCGTCCTGTGCAGATCATCTTCGCTGGTAAAGCACACCCGCAGGATGATCCAGGCAAAGAGCTGATCCGACAGATCGTGGGGCTGGCCCGCCAGGAGGAGTTTCGGCGACGCGTGGTCTTCCTGGAAGACTACGATATGGCGATGGCCCGTTACATGGTGCAGGGGGCCGATGTCTGGTTAAATACGCCGCGCCGTCCCCTGGAGGCCAGCGGCACCAGCGGCATGAAGGCAGCTGCGAATGGCGTTCTCAATCTGAGCATCCCGGACGGCTGGTGGGACGAGGCATACCGGCCCGAGGTCGGCTGGGCCATCGGGCGAGGAGAGATATACAACGACCCCGGTTATCAGGATCAAGTGGAAGCCGAAGCCCTGTACGATCTGCTGGAACGAGATGTGGTTCCCACCTTTTATGACCGCGATTCCGGTGGGCTGCCTCGCCGCTGGCTCGCCCTTATGAAGGCGTCTATCGGCACGTTATGCCACTTCTTTAACACCCACCGCATGCTATGGGAGTACGTGGGCAGTTTTTATTTGCCGGCCGCCAACCGTTATCGCCAACTGGCAGCGGATGAGATGGCCCGGGCCAGGGCGTTAGCAGCCTGGAAGGCGCGCGTGCAGAAAGGTTGGCCCCAGATCCGGGTGGTGGCCGCCGAAGCCAAGCCCCTGACAGGACTGCGGGCGGGCAGCACGATTTGCGTCCGCGCCTGGATTGACTTGGGAGACATCGGGCCGGACGACGTGGCGGTAGAACTCTATATGGGAAGGTTAGACGCCGCCGGAGAGATCGTGGACGCGACGACTACCTTGATGCAGGCCGTTGGCCTGGAAGGGGATAGCACCTACCTCTTTGAAGCCAATAGCGTTCCCTGCCTCAAGAGCGGCTTGCAAGGCTACACCGTGCGCGTGCTCCCTCATCACCCCGATCTGACCACGCGCTTCCTGCCGGGCCTCATCGTGTGGGCCAAGCCCGATGTACAAATGAGGTGAGCGAGAATGTAGATCTCACCCGCCCAAAGGCACGATCACGCGAAACACAGCCTGATACTCTTGCACCAGGTTCAGATATGTGCCGCTGTAACCCCCTACGGCGAACACCTTACCGCCAGTGGACGTAACCCCCAGGCCGCGCCACTGGCCCAGGAGAGGAGAATCAAAGGTTGACCAGGCATCGGTGGCCGGATCATATCGCTCGTTGGCAGCCAGCATACCCGTCCAGCCGCCGCCGACGGCAAATAGGGCGGAACCTGCGGCTGCCAATCCCAGGCCGCCGCGCGCCATCAGCAAGGGAGCCTTGGCCGCCCACGGCGCCGATGAGGTCCCTTCTAAGGCTGGGGCGTACATCTCGTTGACCGGCAACTCTCGCCGTCCATCGTAGCCGCCGACTACGTAGATGCGCCCGTCTAAGGCTGCTGCCGCCGCGAATCCCCGCGCCGTCGGCATCGGCGAGAGGGCACGCCACATATCACTGGCCGGATCGTAAGCCAGCGCCGTCGCGACGTAGGTCGTGCCATCCCATCCTCCGAAGAGGTAAAGACGCTCGCCCTGCACCGCGAGGGCATAGCAGCAAAGGGGGGTCGGCAAAGAGGCCGCGCGCGCCCACGTGCCCGTTGTCGGGTCAAAAACCTCAACGGCATCGGTCAAAGAGCCATCGGCCAGAAGCCCGCCGGGAACGTAGATGCGACCACCAAGAGCCGCCCCCGCCACATTGGAAACGGCCAACGGTTTCGACGCCGCCGGAAGCCAGCCGTTGCTCGACAGGTCATAGACTTCCACGGCGTTGGTAGGGCCCTCGGCTGTCTCGCCCGCGATGGCGTAGATTTTCTCGCCCATTGCCACCAAGGCCAGGCGCGAGCGCGCGGTCGGGAGCGCGGCGCGTTGGGTCCAGCCGGAAGCGGCCAGGGGCTGTGGCGGCGCGGCCGGAGGCGCGCCCGTATCGGATAGGGCGGTACGCGGGCGACCGCCTAGGGAACCAAGCCCCGTGTAAGGGAGAAGAAGAATAAAGAGAGACAGCAACGCCGCGCAGACCAGATAGAATCGCTGCCAGCGGGGTAGCGGTTCCGGCTGAGGTAGCGGACGCGCCGGAGGAGCCTGTGCAGGCGTCGTCTCCACGGTCGGCACTGACGGAGGGATGACAGCTATCCAGCCGCGCTGCACGGCAAGCATGGTGGCTTCTGTGCGCGATTGAACGCCCAGTTTCTCAAAGATGTTGCGCAGATGGACTTTGACCGTGTTGGGGCTGATGACCAACTGCCGGGCGATCTGGTAGTTGCTCGCCCCCGTTGCCACCAGACGCAGGATTTCCAGTTCCCGTTCGCTCAGGGTTGCTTCTGGCTCTGCCATCGCCGCCCACACCAGGCAAAATCAGAGCCGCTCGCGCGGTCTCGCGCCGGATTATCGCGCAGAAAAATCAGCCTGGCAAGTCAGGAGAGTGGCAAAGACTGAAGACTAAGGAGATATGTCTCAGCCGAATGGAAGCCCGATCAAATGGGTGACAACCCCTTTCCAGAGGGCAATGCCTGCCATCTCCGCCAGGCTGAGAGCCAGGCCGGCCATCAGATAGGCCGCAGCCTCGCGCCGTCGCGTGATCTTGCCGTCTCGCCCCAAGATGAGGACGATGGCAACGGTGTTGGGGATCGCGAAGAGGACCAGGAGCCCTACGGTGCTGAGGAGGGCCAGGGAAAAGAGGATATCCTCCAGGCCGCTTTGCAGCGCAAGGACGATGATCGCGGTTATCAGAGGCAAGATAGCCGCCTCTTTCATATTCCGCAGCGATGCTTTGGCATCGGTGCGCGCCCAGAGGTTCACGCTGAGAAACGGTAGAACGAGAACGGAGATAGATAGCCCTTGCAGCGAGCCGGTAACCGCGCGGTAGAGGTTGCGCGGCTCGTAGAGGTGCGGCAAGCCGATCAGGGTGAGGTAAGAGTTCAGGCCATCAAAGGCCCAGAGGGCAAAGAAAATGATCAGGACAACCAGGACGCGCGGAGGCGGTATCTGGCGCGCGCGGCCGCGCCCGGCAACGACGAGCAAAACGAGCCCCGCCAGCGCACCCAGATAGGAACCGGTGCAGCGAGCACAAAGAGGCAACGGGCGGTCGTTGAGCCAGAATGACCGCTCAGGGATTTGATGGCAGGCAGCATAGCCCAGACGATCCGCTTTGTCCAGCAGGCCGCCGGGGAGGACGATCACCAGCGCGATAAGGAGCACGAGAGAGCCTGCCAACAGAAGCCATTCGGCCCGGCTGCTCGGTTCGCGTCCGATCTCTTGCATCGTCATGTTTTGTCTCTCTTCCTGTCATTATAACCGCGTTTTCCGAAATGCGCCCCTTGGCCTGCTCACCTTGCCAAAAGGCGCGCGCGGTGGTATAGTGCCGAAGAGCGCTCAGGAGGGTAACCCCTTGCGACGTTCTTTTTCTTCCCCCGCGCGTCACGGTCTGGTCATCGCCGCATATACGCTTCTGGGCCTGGTCCTGACCTATCCCTTAGTCACGCGTTTTGCTACCCATGTTCCCGGCGACGGCATTGACGACCCCGCCTTGGCCTGGAACCTCTGGTGGGTGCGCCACGCGCTGGTGGATTTGCGCGTAAACCCTTTTGCCTGCGATTGGCTGTTCTATCCCATCGGCATCAATCTGGCTTTCTATACCCTGACCGTTCTCAACGGCGTCCTTTCCATCCCTTTGCAGTATGTCGTCGGCCTGGTTCCTGCCAGCAACGTCATCCTTCTCTCATCGTTTGTGTTGAGCGGATACGGGGCTTATCTCCTGGCGACGACGGCCATGGCGACTCGGACGCGAGCCGCGCAGGTAGGCGCGTTCGTCGCCGGCTTCGTCTATGCCTTTGCCTCTAGCAAGCTCTTCTATGCGGCGTTGGGCCAGTTCAACATCGCCAGTTCGCAATGGCTCCCTTTCACCATCCTCTACCTCTGGAAAATGAAAGGGCAACCCAAGCGCGTGCGCCATCCGCTTCTGGCCGGGCTTTTCCTCGTCTGTCAGGCGTGGGCCGAGTTGACCTACGCCTCATTTTTGCTCATCTTCATCGCCCTCTTCGCTTTGTGGATGCTTGTGTCGGCCCGGCAGCGGCGAGCCGATTTCATCATGGCCTTGCGCAACCTGGCACTGGTCGGCATTGTCTTTCTCATCGGCCTCTTGCCCATCCTGGCGAACATGATTCCCGACCTGCGGGCCGAGGGCGATTTCTTCACCTCCGGCGGAGGCTTCGCCGATGTCTTCTCGGCAGACCTGGCAGGCTACCTAGTGCCGACGATGCATCATCCCCTATTGGGTGGCCTGGTGCGTGGGCTGAAACTTCCCTACGACAAAGGGCAGCAATTATATCTGGGTTACAGCGTTCTCCTCTTGGCAGGGGTCGGCCTCCGGGTCGGGCGGTGCAGTGCCGTTCGCTTCTGGGCTCTCTCCTTCGTCCTCTTTTTCCTTTTAACCCTCGGCCCCACGCTCCGGTTCAACGGTCATGATACGGGCTTGCCGCTCCCCTTCGCAGTGGTGGAGCAACTCCCTTTCTTCAAAGGGAATCGCTACCCTTCCCGTTACAGTGTCCTTCTCGTCCTCTCGGCAGCGATGCTGGCGGGGTTCGGCGTCGCGGCCTTGTGGCAGACAAGACGCGCCCTGCACCGCATCGCCCTGCCGATCCTCTGCCCCCTGATCGTCTTTGAGCACCTTTCGGTGCCGCTGCCACTCTCCGACTTCCGTATCCCCCCCATCTACCAGCGGATTGCCCAGGAGCCAGGCGATTTCACGGTGTTGGAATTGCCCCTCGGTTGGCGGAACGGCGCACGTGTCATGGGTACACAAGATGTGATCATCATGTGGGTGCAGTGGTACCAGACGGCCCACGGCAAGCGGCTCCTGGGCGGCAACACCTCGCGCAATCCGGAGTTCAAGTTTCAGTATTTCGCCGAAGCGCCCGTGCTCAACTCTTTGATTGCCTTGGAGACAGGGCGTATGATAGACGACGCGACGCGCCAGGCGGATCGCGCCGTCGCGCCATGGGTGATGCAGTTTCTCAACGTGCGCTACATCGTCGCGCACACGGCGAAACTCCCGCCGGCCGTGCTGGATTACGTGGAGACGACCTTGCCGGTGGAGCAGGTGACGACCGAAGGCGATATTCGCCTCTATCGTGTCGCCTCGCCCGCGCCCACGATGCGCATAGAACGACCTGGCACTCCCTGGGGACGCCTCGCCCTGGCCGAAGGGTGGAGCCTGCCCGACGCCGAGGGAATCTGGGCGCAGCGCGATGGGGCGCGGCTTCTCTTCCCTGTGACGCCGGAGACCCAGCATCTCCGCCTGCGGCTGCGCGCGCCGGGGCCCGACCAATGGCTGGTTCCGATTTTCAATGGTCGCCACTTCCCTTACATTATCCTGACCGACGAATGGCAGGATTATATCATTGACCTGCCTACCTGGTCACACCGGCCCGGCCTCAACGAGTTGGTGTTGCGGTTCAAACGCCTTTATCCGGTGTCGCAGCAAACGGCTGCTGCCCGTGTGGTGGGGACAACGGGCGTCGTCTCGCCGCGCAATATCCTGGTGAGCAGCGCGGGGCTGGATGTGGGCGATTTCGGCCACATCTACCTGGACGGCGTAGAGGTCTCGCCGAACCGGCGGGGCTACAACCTTGTGTCGCTGGACCGGGACACAGGGCGCGTTCTCGCCGTCGGGACGTTTGACACCAATGCGGTCATCACCGATTCGGCGCGCCTGATAGATTTCGTGACCGCCATACCCGATGGAGCCCTCGTCGCCGGCGCGGCTGCCGACGAGGCCGCCTACAGCCTGACCGGCGAGGCGGTACGCGCCTTGCAGCACTTGGGCATCCAGTTTGATATGCGCGGCCACTTCCGTTGGGGCCACGCGTTCATCGGCGTCAAGGGCGCGGCCCCCGGCACTGCCCTGGAAGCATGGGGCGAGACGCGCCCGGTACACGTCTTCGTCGGGATTCCGGCGTCGGAGCCATACCTGGTCGCCGCGCTGAGCGAGTTTGAGTTAAAGCCGTGAAGAACGTTACACCCCCTCCCCCCCCCTCCAGGTTGAAGGGCGGACGGTTTTCGCTTTGATGGGGGCGGCGGGAAGCACGCATGGGTACAGAGGACACACCTAAGACCCTCGGCAGGGGGTTGTACCCCCTGCACCCCCGTCGCGAATGCCAGGTTCATAAAACTGTCCGCCCCTGAACCCTTCCAGGGGGAGGGTGAAGGGTGGGGGTGAATCCGGCTGTAACACCATTGCCTTTCCCCATCCTTTATGCTATCATCACAGACGATGAAGGAGAAAGATGACTGATAAGGTACGCGTGGCCGTTGTCGGCTGCGGTTATTGGGGGCCGAACCTGGTGCGCAACTTCCAGGCGTTGCCCGAAGCGCGGCTGGTCGCCTGTTGTGATCTGGATCAGGCCGCGCTGGCGCGCATGGGCCAACTCTATCCGATGGCACGCCTCGTCACCGATATGGCCGTGCTCCTGGCCGACCCCAACCTGGACGCGATCGCCATTGCGACGCCCGCGCGCTCCCATTATGAACTGGCGCGGGCCGCACTTCTGGCGGGCAAGCACGTCCTGGTGGAAAAGCCGCTGGCAATGACGAGCGCCGAAGCGCGCGCGTTGACGGAACTGGCCCGCGCGCAGGGCCGCGTCCTCATGGTAGGTCACGTCTTTGAATATCATCCGGCGGTGCATTACATCAAGACGATGCTGGACGCGGGCGAACTGGGCCAGCCCTACTACATCTATTCCACTCGCGTCAACCTGGGGCGGGTGCAGCAGGACGTCAACGCGTTGTGGAGCATCGCCCCCCATGACATCTCCATCCTCCTCTACCTCCTGGGCCAGATGCCGGAGAAGGTCACCGCGCAGGGCGCATGTTTCCTCAACGGGCGCGTGGAGGATGTCGTCTTCCTGGCTTTGACCTTCCCCAACAACGTCCTGGCGCACGTTCACGCCAGCTGGTTGGACCCCAGCAAGGCGCGCCGATTGACGGTGGTCGGCAGCCGCAAGATGATCGTCTATGACGACGTGGCCGACGAGGGGAAGGTCAAAGTCTATGATAAGGGCGTCTATCGCAAGGGCGACGACATCTACGGCGAGTTTCAATATCGGGTGCACTCCGGCGATATCGCCATTCCCAAGATAGACATGACGGAGCCGCTGCGGCTGGAGTGCGCGCACTTTCTGGAGTGCGTGCGAGAGGGGAAGGAGCCGCGCACCGGTGGCGAGAACGGCACGCGGGTGGTGCGGGTGTTGGAGGCGGCGCAGGCGTCGCTGGACGCGGGCGGCTGGCCGGTAACGATCAACTTGTAAAATGTTGATCGTCCGCTCCCACAACGCGACAGGGCCTTGCAGACGTTAGCAGAACCGGATATGATTCAACAAGGTGATGGCGGCTGCCGGCCTGGCGGTCACAGCATCCTGGCGTTGAGCGTGTTAGAAGCGTTGGGGTGGTGAGAGGTAAGAGACTGTGGAAGACAAACTGGCCCGTTACATCCGCCAAATCATCTTCCCCAGCGTGGGGGAAGAGGGGCAGAGGCGGCTCCTCGCGTCCACCGCCGTTGTCATCGGCTGCGGCGCGACGGGTTCCATGCTCTGCAACCACCTGACGCGAGCGGGCGTCGGGCGGCTGCGCATCGTGGACCGCGACTACATAGAACTGAACAACCTGCAACGGCAGACCCTCTTTGACGAGGACGACATCGCGCAGGGATTGCCAAAGGCCGTAGCCGCAGCGCGCAAGCTCCGCCGCATCAATTCCGACATCCTGGTAGAAGATGTGGTGGCCGATGCGAACCCGGCAAATATTGAGCAGTTCATCGCCGATGCCGACGTGGTGCTGGATGGAACGGATAATTTTGAGACGCGCTTCCTGTTGAACGATGCCTGTGTCAAACTGGGCAAGCCTTGGGTCTATTGCGGCGTCGTCGCCAGTTATGGCATGACCGCGACCATCGTTCCCGGCCAGACCGCCTGTCTGCGCTGCCTCTTCGGGAATATCCCCGCGCCTGGAACTACCGCCACCTGCGACACCGCGGGCGTGCTAGGGCCGGTGGTCGGCATGCTCGCTTCCATTGCCGCATCCGAGGCCCTGAAATTGCTTCTGGGAAAGGGCGAACGCAACCGGGGGCTAATCCACGTTGATCTGTGGGAGAACTCCTTTGAGAGTTTCCAGGTCGGGCCGCCGCGCCCCGACTGCCCCGCTTGCGGCCTGCGGCATTTTGAATTCCTGGACGCGGCTGCGAGCACGCGCACCACGAGCCTCTGCGGGCGTGACGCCGTGCAGGTGAGCGTTCACGGCGCGCCCCGCATAGATTTGCCGCGCCTGGCCGAGCGGCTGGCCGCGGTGGGGAAGGTCATGGTCAATCCCTTCCTATTACGGGCAGAGATAGACGGCTATGAGATCACCATCTTCGCCGACGCGCGCGCCATCATCAAGGGCACGACGGATGAGGAACGGGCGAAGGCCCTGTACGCGCGATACATCGGGAATTAGAGTGTTAGGGAAAAACGAGGCGCTCCCGCGAGAGCGCCTCTACCCATCATCGTGGCAACCACCGTCAGGCTAAAATTTGCGGAAGCGGGTATGCGGCGCGCCGCACACCGGGCAACGATCAGGGGCCTCGCCTTCCATCGTGTAGCCGCAAACCTCGCAGACGTACACCGCGCCTAGTTCAACGTCCTTGCCCGCAGCCACAGCCTCCTTTGACCGGCCGTACAGTTGAGAGTGGACCTTCTCAGCTGCCAACGCGTTCTCCATGCTCCGGCGCGCCCGGTTTTCTTCCTGGGCCTTCGCCACTTCCACATAGGCCGGATACATCTCGTTTATTTCATAATCCTCGCCGTTCTTGGCCGTTTCCAGGTTCTGTGCCGAGTCACCGATGCCGCCCAAGGCGCGCAGATGGTTGGTGGCATGGATTTGTTCAGAGAACGATGCCGCGCGGAAGAGGCGCGCCACGTTCGGCAGCCCTTCCTGTTCGGCCTTGTCGGCAAAAACCAAGTAGCGCAGATGCGCCTGGCTTTCGCCCGCAAAGGCAGTTTGCATGTTAGCCCGAGTGGTGTCTTGCATGGGATGTCCTCCTTTTTTATGTTGGCACGGCCCCCTGCATTTGCCGCGATGAAAAGGACCTGAGGTTAGCCTGGGTTTGTGTATGTTAGCACAAATGGCCGCTTTTGCCAAAAGAGATGATCCCCTCTTGACTTGGCACGGGGTTTCTGATATAATCGGCATCAGAACAAAAGTTCTACACAGATCGCGGGAGGAACGGCGGTGAGTAAGATGATCTATGCGCTCATCCTGGTCTTTGCCGTCACCTTGGCTATCACCATCGGCCTGCGGATGGGGCCGGAGGCGATGACCGTCGCCATCGGCGTGGTCTTCGGGGCAGCGTTGGGTCTCCCTATCAGCCTTCTCGTCGCATCCTTTGCACGCCATGATGATCCCGCGCCACCACGTGCAACCGTGGCAAGAGCATCGCCGCGAGAGATGGCCCCCTCGCCTCAGATGCCACAACAGCCCCAGGCTCCGGTCATCATCGTGAATCCGGCATCGGCCACGCCGCCCGCTTGGCCGCCCTATGGCCCGAACACGCTGCTCGGAATCCCGCCGCCCCAAACGATCCACCGGCGCGGCGCGCGAGTAGTAGGTGAAGAAGCAGAGGAGGAGAAGGATTGGTAGAAAAAAGCAGGGGCGTTCGGTTGAACGCCCCTGAGAGCAAGCGGCAGCTTACTCCGTCGGATACTTCAGCCCCCATTGGGCGCGGATCTGATCCATCGTCTTCATGATAGAAAGCGTCTCATCCAGAGGCATGATAGGGCTCTCGGTCTGGCCTGCGCGCAGGCAGCGCATCACCTCGGCAGCCTGGTAGTTGTAGCCGTTACCGACGTGGGGCAGATCCATGGTCAAATCCTCTTTGCCGGCCACAGAAAGGGTCAGCGTAGTACCCCGCCACCAGGAAGGATGAAGCCTGATCTTACCGATGGTTCCCAGAAGGTGTGCCTCTTGCGACGTATTGGTTCTCACCGCTACAGATAAGACGGCCAGCTGCCCCTGATCATAGCCAAGGATGAAAGCCGACTGCTCATCTACGCCGGTTTCGCCGAGGTAGGCCATGCCGGTCACACGGGAGGGAGTGCCCAAGACCATAGAGGCCAGGGAGATGGTATAGACGCCGATATCCAGAAGCGCGCCGCCCCCCAACGCCGGATTGAACAGGCGGCCTTGAGGATTAAACTCTGCCCGAAAGCCGAAGTCCGCCATCACCATCCGCACGTCGCCGATGGCCCTCTCCGATAATAGCCGCCGAACCTCTACCATCACCGGCAGGAACCGCGTCCACATTGCTTCCATCAAAAAGAGGTTCTTGCGCCGCGCCAGGTTGATGACCTCCTCGGCTTCTCTAGCGTTGATGGTGAAGGGCTTTTCGCACAAAACCGCCTTGCCCGCTTCCAGGCAGAGGATGCTATTCTCTTTATGGAAAGGGTGAGGTGTGGAGATATAGACCACATCTACATCGGGGTCGTTAGCCAGGTCGGCGTAGGTGGTGTGGCGATGGGGGATGTGAAACATGTCGGCAAAGGCGTCTGCCGATGCTTGGGCGCGCGAGCCCACGGCAATCAATTCGGCATCGGGCAAAAAAGCCAACGCGGCGGCGAATTTTTTGGCAATGCTGCCGGTGCCGATGATACCCCAGCGGATTTTTTCCTTCATTTTTTCTCTTCACCCCTTAGATTTTAAATGGTGTCGCTTCGCAAATCCAACCATGCTGCCTCAGCCGGCGTCAACCTGACCTCCAAGGCCACGCTATTCTCGCGGAACTCGTCACCGCTGTTGCAGCCGACCAGAGCAAAAAGGTTCAGCGGTTGAGAGAAGAGGTACGACAAAGCAATCTGAGGAACGGTCAACCCCTTTTCCCGGGCGAGAACGCGCGCGCGGTCAAGGCGTCGGAAGTTATCCTCGTAGCAATAAGAATGCACACACAACGCATCCAGACCGCCGGTGAACGAGGCAAGGTTATCGCGCGTGAAGCGTCCGGAGAAGAAGCCGCCCGCCAAGCTGGACCAGGAGAAAACGGCGATCTGTTCCCTGGCGTACCAATCTCGCGCCTCCTGCCCGCGCGCGCCGCCGATGCTGATGCAACCCGGCCACGGCTCCTTGACCTGCTCGGCCAGGCTGAAATTGGGGCTGCTCGCCGCAAAGGGAACCAGACCGTGCGCCCTGGCATATTCATTTGCCGCCGCGATGCGCGTGTGCGACCAATTGGAGCCGCCAAAGGCATGGATTCTGCCTGCCCGCAGGTGCTCGTTCAAGACCTCTACGATGGGGCCGACGGGCACGGAAGGATCGTCTCGGTGCAGCAGATAGAGATCAATGTAGTCCAGTTTGAGCCGGGCCAACGAGTCATAGAGATCGGCGGTGATGTCAAACGGAGTGACGCGAGGGCGATCCTGGTTGGGGTGGGCACCTTTTGTGATGATGACAACCCGGTCGTGCAGGCCGCGTTCGCGCACCCAGCGTCCCAAGGTGCGTTCGCTGTCGCCATTCCCATAGACGTGGGCCGTGTCAAAGGCATTGCATCCCAGGGCATAGATGGCGTCCAGCAAGGCAAAGCTTTCGTTCAGTTTGCCGGAACTGATCATGACCGTGCCTTGCACGAGGCGCGAGATCGGCTTGTTGATGCCCGGAACCTGTCCGTAGCGCATTCTTGATGCTCCTTTTGAGTTAATCTGTCATGAGGAAGTTTTAGAATCGTCGCTCTCAAGGCGCGGATGGACTTTAGGGGGAGGTTCGCCGCCTAAAATATAGCCCACGCCCCGGCGCGTGCGCAGGATGGTGGGGCGGCTGGGTTCGGCCTCAATTTTCTGGCGCAGCCAGCGAATGTGCACATCCAAGGTGCGGGTGTCGCCCAGGTAAGAGGTGTGCCATACCTCTTCCATGATGACGCGGCGACTGAGGACGCGACCGGCGTTTTGCATGAACAGCAGGAGGAGGTCAAACTCCTTGGGCGTCAAGGTGTATTCTCCCTTTGGGCCACGCAGGCGACGCGTGCTCAGGTCAAGAACAAGACCTTCCACCTGCAACGTTCGGTTTGTGCGTTCTTTCAAGAGCGACTGCAGGCGGAGGCTCAATTTGCGTTGCGTGAAGGGCTTAACCAAAACCGAGTCGCAAGGGGCATCCGGCAGGCGCGCGCCGGCGGCGATGAGCAGAAGAAGGGCGCTGGCCGGAGACCGCTGCCTTAGAAGGTGGCAAAGGCGTTCTGGGGAGAGGCGGGTGGCCGTTGTATCCACGATGATGATCGCGGGCTGTTCCGCGCCGGCACGTTCCACCGCACGCTTCTGGCTGGAGGTCAGGATGACACGCCACCCTTTATCCTCCAGAACTTTCCAATGGGCGTCCAGAGTAGGGTCGCTACGGCCAACATAGAAGATTGTGTTCGCCATATTTTGTGCCACAGAATATAACGCCCCGCGCAGTCCAGCATGTGCTGAAGAACCACCCACTTTTTATTATACCGCAGGCTGCCACTTATCGCAATCCGCAAGTCGTGCCGGTTGACCTTTGCCCCCGGCCGTTGTATAATGGCCGCGCCGCGAGGGGAGGTCGCGTCCACGACCCATGAAGACCACGGTGGTTATTCCCACCTATAACGAAGCGGCCAATCTACCCGCGCTGGTGGCAGCGCTGCTGGCGCTGCCCCTGGAAGACCTGCGAATCGTAGTGGTGGACGACGCGTCGCCCGATGGCACAGGTCAGGTGGCCGACGAATTGGCCCGGCAAGAGCCACAACGACTGCTGGTGGTGCATCGGCCTGCTAAACTGGGCCTGGGCACCGCCTATATCGTCGGCTTCCGCCTCGCCTTGGATGCAGGCGCGGACGTCATCGTGCAAATGGATGCCGATTTTTCCCACGCCCCCACGGATGTTCCTCGCTTGCTGGAGGCGTTGGCAACATGCGATGTGGCCGTCGGCTCACGTTATGTGGCCGGAGGACGGTTAGACGAGCGCTGGAGTTGGTGGCGGTTTCTCCTCAGCTGGTGGGCGAACTCTATCTATACCCGTCTTATCCTGGGCCTCAAGGTGCGCGACGCGACCGCCGGCTTCAAAGCCTGGCGACGCAGCGCGCTGGAGGCCATTGATCTGGACGCGATCCGTTCCAACGGCTACGTCTTCCAGGTAGAGATGGCTTACGTGGCGCAGCGATTGGGGCTGCGCGTGCGCGAGATTCCCATCTATTTTGAAGACCGGCGTATCGGGCAATCCAAGATGTCCATACCCATTAAGTTAGAAGCTGCCTGGCGGGTATGGGACATTCGTCGGCGGCATCGCGAGACCGCCGTCGCCCGGAGGCTTCTCGTGACCGAGACGGACCCCCACGCCTAACCGCTCGCTCTGAGGCTGCTGGCTCTTGACTCACCAACGCAAGGCCGACCTCGCGGCCATCCTTTTCCTGATCTTTCTGCCTCTCCTCTGGTTCGGGCCGGTTGTCTTGGGCGGGCGAACCTTGCTGCCCGCCGACAACCTCTTCGCCTTTGAGCCGTGGCGCTCTTTCGCGGCCGCGCAGGGCGTCACCATCCCTCACAACGAGCTGGTAAGCGACCTCATCCTGGAAAATTACGCCTGGAAAACCTTCATCCGCGAATCTATCCAGGATAGGCAGCTCCCTCTGTGGAACCCCTACCTCTTCGCCGGCGTTCCTTTCCTGGCCGCAGGCCAGCACTCTGCCCTCTATCCTCTGAGCGTCGTCTTCTACATCCTCCCGTTATGGCTGGCCTATGGCGTCTTCACCTGGCTACAAATGGCGCTGGCGTCGCTGGCGATGTATGCCTTCGCGCGCATGCTGAGGCTGCGACCCGGCGCGGCCATTTTGGCTGCCATCGCCTACACCTTCAGCCTCTTCTTCGTCGTCAGCGTTACGTTCCCCATGATCATCGCCGCGGCTTCCTGGCTGCCCCTCGTCCTGATGGCCATTGAGATCATGGTGCGCAAGCAGGAAGAGAAGGGCAACATCCCCTATTCGCCCGTGCCTTACGTTGCCCTCGGCAGCCTCGCGTTGGGGCTATCGGCTTTGGCAGGGCACGCCGAGATGCTCTATTACGTGCTCCTGACGGCAGGATTCTACGCCCTCTGGCGATTGGTAGCCTGTGGACGGCTGTTGCGTGCCTGGCGACCTGTTCTGCGCCTTGGCATCTGGCTTCTGATCATGGTGGCGCTGGGGCTTGGCCTCGGTGCGGCGCAGCTTCTCCCCCTCTACGAACTGGTGAAGGAGAACTTTCGTCAGGGCTCTGTGGGCTATGAGCAAGTCGTCGGCTGGGCCTACCCCGCGCGCCAGGTCATCACCTTTCTGCTTCCCGATTTCTTCGGCAACCCCACGCATCACGGTTATTGGGATGTCGTCAGTCATCAAAAGGTGACTCAAATCGTCAACGCGGCGGGTGAGCCGGTGCGCGCCATCTTCTGGGGCGTCAAGAACTACGTGGAGGCGGGGAGTTACGTGGGGCTTCTGCCTCTCTTGCTGGCCGCGCTGGTCGTCCTGGGCGTGCGGCGCGCGCCGCGACGGGCACATCTTTGGCTCTTTGTGGCCCTCGCCGTCCTCTCGCTCCTCTTCGCCTTCGGCACGCCTCTCTACGCGCTCCTCTTCTACGGCCTGCCCGGCTATAAGCAACTTCACTCGGCCTTCCGTTGGGTCTTTCCCTATACCCTGGCGATGGCCGCCCTCGCGGGCATGGGTGCAGAGATGCTCTTATCCGGCCTTACACCCGACCGACATTCCGAAGCGGACAACCCTCTCTCTGCAAGACCTCTCTCCCTCCCCTGCCTACCTTCCTCTTCCCCACCGGGGGAAAAAAGGAAGGTGCAAGGGGAAGAAGAGGGGTTATGGGACACATCCCCTGCACGCGAAAGTAAGGCTTCATTTCTCCTATCCCTCACGGCCTCGGGTCTGGGTATCCTGATACTCCTTGTCGTTGTCGTAGGCATCGCCGCGCCGGGGCCGTTCGTTCGTCTCGGCGATCGTGTCTTGGCCGAAGTGGACCTGGCGCGAGGGGCCTTCGCCGACGGGCGCGCCTTCTGGAGTTACCAGGCGATCAACCTCCTCAAGTTCGGCGGACTCTTGGTTCTATCCGGGGCCGCGCTCCTATGGGCGCGGCGGTGCAGGCACACAGGCGCGCCGGCCCTGATCGCCATCCTTATCCTTGATCTCTGGCTCTACGGCCATGACTTCTTCGGCGCGGCCCGGCCTGCGTGGCTCTCCTTCCGTCCGCCGGTGGTGGACTTCCTTCTGTCCTTGCAAACGCAACAGGAGCCCTGGCGTTTCACCACCTTCATCGCGCCGGGCGAAAAGACCTTTAATGCTAACGTGGGAATGTTTTACGGTCTGGAGGATATTCGCGGCTACGATTCCATCATCCCTCGCCAATACGTGGAATTCATGGAGCGCATTGAGCCGCAGGATGAACTTCTCTATAATCGCATCGCGCCCCTCTCCGACCTATCTTCTCTAGATTCGCCGCTCCTGCACCTTCTGGGCGTTCGCTATCTCCTGACGACACAGACGGTCACCCATAGCGACTGGACCCTTGTGTACGATGATGAGGTCAAGGTCTATCGCAACGAGCGCGCCGCTCCGCGCGCCTTCGTCGTGCATAGCGCGCACGTGATGCCGCGCGCCTGGGTCTTCGGAAGCCTGACGACCTTTGATCTGCGCCGCACCGTCCTCTTGGCCGACCAAGATGCGCCGGCGGCTTACGTAGTTGGCTGCCAGGATTGCGCACCATCCTCTCAACCGGCCATCGTTTCTTACAAGCCCAACGAAGTGGTTATCTCGGCCACGTTGGACAAGCCCGGCTGGCTGGTGCTGACCGATAGCTACTTTTCCGGCTGGCGCGCTTACGATAACGAGCGCGAGGTTCCCATCCTGCGGGCCAACGGCGCGTTCCGCGCCGTGCAGTTGGAGGCCGGCGCGCACACGGTGCGCTTCCGCTACAGCCCCATGAGCGTGCGCCTTGGCTTCTACGGCAGTTTCCTGGCGGCGATGGCCTTGGCGCTTCTGGCGGGCGCGTGGGCCTGGGAGAAGTTCTATCGCGAGGCAGGCGAGGGCGAGGACGTGCGTCGGGTGGCGAAGAACAGCCTGGTGCCGATGCTGGCCTCGCTGGTGAACAAGGGGATTGACTTCGCCTTCGCGCTCCTGCGCCTGCGCATTCTCAGCCCCGTCGGTGAGGGGAGCTACACCTTCGCCATCGTTTTCATCGGCTACTTTGAGATATTATCGCGCTTCGGCCTGGGGACGCTCCTGACCCGCGAGGTAGCGAAAGACCGCACCCGCGCGAACCGCTATTTCGCCAACACCATCGCGCTGCGCACCGTCCTCTGGCTCGCGTCGCTTCCCCTGATGCTTCTGGCGGGGCTGCTATATGTTCGCTTCGGGAGCCTAAGCCGCGATGAGGCACTGGCTATCGCCCTTTTCGCTGCCGCCCTCTTCTTTGCCAATATCGCGGATGCCATCAGCGCGGCCTTCAACGCCTATGAGAAGATGGAATATCCGGCAGGGCTCTCCACCGGCATCGCGCTGGGAAAGGTCGCGTTGGGCGCGCTGGTGCTCCTGTGGGGGTGGGGATTCGTTGGGCTGGCAGGCGTCTCCGTAGTGATGAACATGGTGCAGGTGACGGTGCTCCTGCTGCTGATGCGACGACACCTTTTCACGCCCCACCTGGAGACCGATGCGGCCTTCCAGCGCGAGATGCTGGTGACCAGTTTCCCGCTGATGATCAACCACCTTCTGGCAACGGTCTTCTTTCGGGTGGACGTCCTCATCTTAAAGCCGCTGAAGGGCGAGGCGACCGTCGGCCTCTACGGGGCGGCCTACAAGTTCATTGACGGCCTCAACGTCATCCCCGCCTACTTCACCCTGGCGATTTTTCCCATCATGTCGCGCCTGGCGCAGTCGGCGCGCGACTCGTTGATACGGGCCTATATCCTGTCGTTGCGGCTTCTCCTGATGGTCAGCCTCCCCGTGGCCGTGGCGACGACTTTCCTGGCGGAGCCGCTCATCCTTATCCTGGGCGGCGCGCAATATCTCCCTGCCAGCCGCATCGCCTTACAAATTCTCATCTGGTCTATCCCCATCGGCTTCATCAACAGCGTGACGCAATATGTCCTCATCGCCATAGACCAACAACGCTTCCTGACGCGGGCCTTCGTCATCGGCGTCACCTTCAACCTGGTGGCAAATCTCCTCTTCATCCCGCGTTACTCCTACCAGGCTGCCGCGGTGAACACCATCCTCTCGGAAATCGCGCTCCTCCTCCCCTTCTACTATTGCCTACGGCAAAACCTGGGGCGCATCCCCTGGGGACGCGTCGCCTGGCAGCCGGCAGCCGCGGCCGGCGCGATGGCGCTGGCGATGGGCGCGCTGCAGGCGTTCTCCCTCCTCTTAGCCTTGTTCGTGGGAGGAGCCGTTTATCTGGCAGGGTTAGCGGTTGTGGGGACCTTCCGCGATGCCGATGTGGCGCTGGTGTTGGGAAAGTTGAGCCCACTGGCACAAGCGCGGCGGCTGATGGCGGAGAGGCGAAACTGAAAACGAGCCTCCTATGCTAAGGGGGAAGGATAACCTCTTTTCATCTCTGCCTTATCTATTGACACCGTCTCCCTTCCATGAGAAAATGGAAGCGAGCGCTCCCTACTCCTAAACACGGAAGCGACTTCAGGAGGATAACAGACATGGACATGCTCCAAGTCAAAGGCGGCAAGGTTGTGGACGGTCAAGGGCGGCCCGTCCGCCTGCGTGGTACCTGCGTCGGCGGATGGATGAACATGGAGAACTTCATTGACGGCTACCCCGGCACAGAGCATGGCGTCCGCGCTGCCATGGCCGAAGTGCTGGGGCCCAGCAAAGGCCAGTTCTTCTTTGACCGCCTCCTTGATTATTTCCTGGCCGAGGACGATCTCGCGTTCATAAAAGAATGTGGCGCGACCGTCGTCCGCTTGTCTCTCAATTATCGCCATTTTGAACAGGATTCCGAGCCCTTTAAGTACCTGGAATCCGGCTTCCGCCGGCTGGATCAGGCTGTGCAATGGTGCGCCAAGCACGGCCTCTACGTCATCCTTGACCTGCACTCGGTGCAGGGCTGGCAGAACACCGACTGGCATTGCGATAACAGCAGTCGCAACTGCCTTTTCTGGCAACATCCTCACTTTCAAGACCGCTTTGTGGCGCTGTGGGAGGAGTTCGCCCGACGCTACAAGGGCAATGCCACCATCGCCGGTTACAACGTGATGAACGAGCCGGTCACCAACGCTCCCGATGGCCGCTTCGGCAATACGGTTTATCGGCCTAACTGGGAGGTGCTCAATCGCATCTATCGCCGCGTCGTCGGTGCGATTCGCGCCATTGACCCCGATCATATCATCTTCCTGGAGGGCGATTACTTTTCCAGGCTCTTCGCAGGGCTTGATGCACCTTTTGCCGATAACCTCGTCTATAGCAGCCACAACTATACCGCGGCCGGCTTCGGCCCCGGCGCGTATCCCGGCCCCTTTGAGGGAGAACACTGGGATCGGGACAAGCAAAAAGAGGTATTCTTGGCCCAAGAAGGTACCCACTATACCCAAAAGCACAACGTTCCTTTATGGGTTGGCGAGTTCGGTTCGGTCTATAACGGCCCTGCTGCCGAGATGCCGGACCGCCTGCGCGCCATAGACGACCAGATTGACGTCTTTGAGGAACACGGCGTACACTGGACGACCTGGACCTACAAAGATGTCGGCGTCATGGGTTGGGTCACGTTATCCCCTGAATCGGAATATATGCAGATCATCGCTCCCATCCTGGAAATCAAACGCCTTCTGGACTCCGACTTCTGGATGGGCTGGCTCCCTCCCACGCCTGCCAATGAGATGATCCGCGACCTGGCACGCCTGATTGAAAAGACGATCGGCGACCGGGATATTGATCCTGAGGCAAACCAGCGTTATCTCGCCCAGGCAGCGCTGGATGCCTATGTCGGCCCGTTGCTGCATCCGGTCTATGCCAAGCGGTTTAAGGGGATGTCAGAAGCCCAGCTTGACCGGGTCTTGCAATCCTTCGCATTGAAGAACTGCCGGCCCAATCAGGAACTCATCAAGGTGCTCCGCAAACATATGAACCGCCCGGCGTAGGCCGCGCCGGACGAAGCTTGAGCAGGCGCTTAAGGAATGCGATAGGCCCCTGCCCTGGCCCTTCCCTGTTTCACCCTACCCCTTACCCACAAATCGGTTGCTGGGTAGAGTGGCGCTACAGGCTCCCGCTTTTCCCCACCTCGCTGTCGCTCGGCACCCCCTTTCTCCTCCGTAAAACGGGGGAGAAAGGGGGTTGGGGGGATAGTGGGGGCCAGCGGCCTTACCCTGCCCTCATACCCCACTTGTGGGTAATGATTAGTGTTTCACGGGGGAAGGCTGGGTGGGGGCCTTACTTAGTCGGAGACAAACCAGCCCAGGAGGAGAGTCATGACAGGGAAAGTACATAGCCCCCATAGCCGCCTCGTTGCTTGCGACCCGGCCGTGGACGAGCTAGATAGGCTGATAACGTCTTGACACGATGGTGAGATTGTTGTATAATCTTGTTAGAAGTTGTTATAGAGTGTGATTTTTCTGATCGACCAAGCCATCTCCTCTTTCGGCCTTATCTGACGTTTGTGTTCGGTTCTCTGTAATCTCTGTGGCGTCTGCTGGCTTTCTGAGTCCTGTTGCGCTAAGCGGCTGCCGATCCTTCACTTCGCTACATTCTGACCGACAGACGAGGGCAACCATGTTTCCTGCCGAGCGCCGTCGTCGCATCGCCGAACTTGTCAAGCAACGAGGCACCATCACCATCTCCGAACTGAGCCAGATCTTCTCCGTATCGGAGATGACCATCCATCGCGATCTCGCCTATTTGCAGGAATCAAATGTTCTGGAGAAAAGTTACGGCGGCGTTCTTGCGAAACAGTCTCTTACGATGGAGCCCGACTTCACGGCACGGCTGAAGTCGTGCGAGGACGAGAAGCGGGAAATCGCCCGGCGCGCGGCGGAGATGGTTGAGGATGGCGATTGCCTGATCGTTGACCCCAGCACCACCTGTCTGGCCTTGGCGCGGCAATTGCGCACCAAGCGCAATCTGACCGTCTTTGTATTGGGGCCGCATACCCTGATGGAACTCCTGGCCGCCCCCGGCATCACCCTCCTCTGCATCGGCGGGCAATTCAACACGCGCACCATGTCGGTCACAGGTCCCGAGGCCGAGCATTTCCTTTCGCAAATCCATGTGGACAAGTGCTTCATCGGGGCCAACAGCGTCTCGGCGCAACGGGGGGTCAGCGATCCCTTCCCCATGGAAGCATCGGTGAAACGCAAAGCGGTGGAGGCCGCCAACGAGACGATCCTTCTCGCCGACCACACGAAGTTCGGCCGCGAATCGCTGATCGTCACGGTGCCCTTAGAGGCGATCGACGTGGTTGTGACCGACAGCAAGACGCCGGAGGCCTATTGCAGCGAAATCGCCGCCAAAGGGGTCAGGGTCGTGATCGCGGAAACCGGCGCCGAGCAAGGGCCGGCTTCGCTGGCTGTGAGAACCGCAGCATAGCATCTCATTTGCATCTTTGAAGGAGACTGCCATGTCCACACCGGCCAACGCGGCGCTGATCGCGCTCGGCATGATAGAAACGAAGGGCCTGGTTGGCTCTATTGAAGCAGCCGATGCCATGGTCAAAGCGGCCAACGTGGTTTTGATCGGCAGTGAATACATCGGCGGCGGCTATGTGACCGTGATGGTGCGGGGCGATGTGGGCGCGGTCAAGGCCGCCGTGGACGCAGGCGCGGCAGCAGCGCAGCGCGTGGGTGAACTGGTGTCGGTCCATGTCATCCCCCGACCGCACGGTGATGTGGAGATGATACTCCCCACCGGCCGCGGTGGGCGCAGTTAACCGAAAGCCCATGGCGACGCCCACAGATACCCGCCAACGGCAAATCCGCACCGCTCTCATCGGCTGTGGCCGTCAGGCGACATGGATTCTTCATCCCGCGATCAGCGTCTTGCCGCGCTACCGAGTCGTTGCTTGCTGCGACATAAACCCGGAGGCCGCGAGACAGGCCGCGCAACGCTTTGCAGGAGCGCGAATTTATGAAAGCCACGACGAGTTGTTGGCGCGCGAGGAACTGGATGCCGCCGTGGTTGCCACTACCCCCGAAAACCACGCGGCCATCGTGGCCGATTGCCTGCGCGCAGGCCTCCACACCTTCGTAGAGAAGCCCCCGGCCAAGACGGTGGAAGAGGCCCGTTCCCTGGTGGCGTTGAGCCAGGAGACGAGGCGGCAGGTGATGGTCGGCTTCATGATGCGCTTTCGTCCCCTGAACGCCTGGGCGGCGCGCCTGGCGGCAGAGATGGCCCAGCCTCCCGCCCTCTTCAACCTGCACGTCGGCGTGGGGCTTTGGCGTTCCAAAGTCACAGGCTACTCGGGCACGCTCTACTTTCTTTTAAGCGTCGGTATCCACTATTTTGATCTGATACGTTTCTTTCTGGGCGAGGTGCGTCAGGTGGATGCTCGCCTCGTAGAGTATGACGAGGGCCGGGCAGCCTACGCCATGCTCCTGGATTGTGCTCGCGGCGTCTGCGCCTTTGACCTCAACAGTTGTGAACAACTGACCTTCACCGATGATCGCCGGTTAGGTGGGCATGTCAACGAACGCTGGCACCTGGTCGGCCCCGGCACGGCCCTCCACCTGGAGAATTGCGACACGCTGACCTGGCTGCGGGCGGATGGGCGGGTGGAGCGATACCAACCCAGTTATCTCGGCCTCTCCTTCCTGGAAGGGCAGGCTTACTACACCGGCGGTTACTATCAGGAACTGGCCGAATTCGCGGCCAGCATTGACGAAGGTCGCGCCCCTGCCGTGACCATTGAGGACGGCCGCCGGGCGCTGGAGATCGTCTTTGCTGTGGCCCGAAGCGCGCAGACGGGAGAAAAGGTCCGTGTTGAGGGCTAGGCCGCTCGTGACCGAAAGCGACGTGCTACGGGCCGCCCACGCCGGCCGCGAGGTGTTGGAGGTGGCAGGCGACCCTATCGTGACGCCCGCGGCTGGCGCCAGCCTCAGGGAGCACGGCATCCATCTGGTGGTGCGTGGCGACACGACTCCGGCAGAAAACGCCTTTCCTTCGCCATCTCTCGGCGATTTCCCTTCCTCCCTCCTGCTTGAGATGTACGCGACGATGTGGCGCATCCGGGCCTTTGAAGAGGCGGTGAGCGTCCTCTTCCGAGAGGGGCGCATCGTCGGCTTTGCCCATGTCTCCATCGGCCAGGAGGCCGTGCCGACCGGCGCGTGCCTGGCTTTGGAGCCAAAGGATTACATCACCGCCAGCCATCGGGGACACGGCCAGATCGCAGCGCGCGGCGCGCGCCTGGACCTGATGATGGCCGAACTATACGGCAAGACGACCGGCTACTGCCGGGGCAAGGGCGGTTCCGTGCACATGGCCGACTTTGAGCGCGGCATCCTGGGTGCCAACGGCATCGTCGGCGCGGGCATCGTCATCGCCGCAGGGGCCGCCTTATCGGCCAAGATGCGCAAAAGCGGCCAGGTGGCCCTTGCCTTCTTTGGCGACGGCGCGGTAAACCAAGGCGCGTTTCACGAGGGGCTGAACATCGCTGCGGTGTGGAAGTTGCCGGCCATCTTCGTTTGCGAGAACAACCAATACGCGGTGAGCATGGCGGCGACGCAGGCCACCGGCGGGGGCAGCATCGTGGCCCGCGCGACGGCCTACGGCATGCCCGGCGTGCAGGTGGACGGGCAGGATGTCTTGGCGGTTTATGGCGCGGTGCGCGCGGCGGTGACGCGGGCCCGTATGGGGGAGGGCCCTACCCTTGTTGAGTGCCGCACCTACCGGTTCCACGGCCACTGGGAAGGCGAAACAACCGATCTGCGTCGGCGCGAGGAGATCGCGGCGTGGCAAGCCCGCTGTCCGATCGCCCGCCTGGGCAGCCGTTTGTTGGAGGCCAAAGTGGCGCGGCAAGAGCAACTGGACGTGCTCCGCCGGAAGGCTTTGGATGAGATGGCTGCCGCCATCCGGTTCGCGGAGTCCAGTCCGGAACCCGCGCCGCAAGAGGCACTAGAGGACGTACTATTGCCGTTGTAGGTGAAAAGCAAAGACCTCTCTCCACCCTCTGCCCCCTTCCTCTCCCCGCAGCGGGGAGAGGAGGGGGCAGGGGGGAGAAGAGAGGTTATGAGATAACCCGGATGAAAGAACTCACCTTTCCCGAAGCCCTCAACGAGGCCATACGCGAGGAGATGGCCCGCGACCCCACCGTCTTTATTCAAGGCGAGGACGTAGGCCCTTACGGTGGCGGCTATTTCCCCGCGCTGAAAGGCCTGTGGGCCACCTTCGGCGGCGAACGAGTGCGCGACTTCCCCATCTCGGAAACAGCCTTGGTCGGTACGGCCCTGGGCGCGGCCATGACCGGCATGAGGCCCATCGTGGACATCATGTTCGCCGACTTCAGTTTCGTCTGCTTTGACCAGATCGTGAACCAGATCGCGAACATGCGCTACATGAGCGGCGGCAAAGCCAAAGTGCCCATCGTGATCCGGGGCGTCATCGGGGGAGGCCAACGTCTGGCTTCGCAACATTCCCACAGCCCGGAGGCCCTGTTTGTGCAGTTTCCCGGCCTGGTCGTCGTCACGCCTTCATGCCCGCGCACGGCCAAAGGCCTTCTCAAGAGCGCCATCCGCAACGATAATCCGGTCATCTTCTTGGAACACAAGATGCTATACAGCGCGAAGGGGCCGGTGCCGGAAGGGAGGGATTTCACCTTGCCGTTAGGCAAGGCACAGATAGGCGGTGAAGGCACGGATTTGACCATCGTAGCCCACGCCTACATGACCCAGGTGGCAATGAAGGCCGTTGACCGACTGAAACACGACGGCATCTCGGCGGAGGTGGTGGACCTCCTGACGCTTAGCCCCTTGGACGACGAGACGATACTCAAGTCGGTACGCAAGACGGGCCGCATCCTGGCGGTGCAAGAAGCGCCGCCGATGTGCGGCCTGGCCGCCGAGGTCGTGGCCTTGGTGGCAGAGAAGATGGGCATGAGCCTGCGCGCGGCCCCGCGCCGCGTCACCGCGAAGCAAGCTCCCATCCCTTTCAGCCCGAAACTGGAAGACTACGTGCTCCCCTCGGTCACAGATATTGTGGAGGCCGCGCGGGGCATGGTGCGAGGAAAATAACGATGGCCGTCAGCGAACGGCAGTTGCGTCGCGACCTGTGCGAGGTGGGGCGCAGGCTATATCAATCCGGCCTGGCCGTAGGCAGCGATGGCAATCTCTCCGCCCTCCTCAACGACGAGGAAATCCTCATCACCCCGTCGCGCGTCTGCAAAGGCTTCATGGAGCCGGACGACATCATCAAGATTGACCGCCGGGGGAATAAGCTCAGCGGCCTCCTGCCGCCTTCCTTGGAGACGGCCATGCATCTGGCCGCCTATGAGGAGCGCGCGGACATCTGCGCGGCGGTGCACGCGCATCCGCCCGTCAGCGTCGCCTTCACCGTAGCCGGCGTGGCGATGCCACAGTGCGTCCTGCCGGAGGTGGAAGTCTTGTTTGGTGGCGAGATACCGGTTGCAGAATACGCCACGCCGGGCGGCCCGGCCTTGGCCGATTCTATCCGTTCTCATATCCGCAAGAAGGACGTGGTTGTTCTGGCTCACCACGGTATGTTTGCCGTCGGCCACGACATCTATCAGGCTTTCATGAAAATGGAACATGCGGAGGCCACGGCCAAGGTCATTTTCTATGCCCGGCAGTTGGGCGGCGTGAAGAAACTATCGGAGGCGAGCCTGGAGGGATTGCGGGCCCTGCGCCAAAAACTGGCCGACACGGAACGCGCCGTCTTCTGCGGCTCATGCCGCGCTTGCGAGCCGGCTGGAGCGCATGCCACCGTGGAACGGGCGAATACGCCGCCGACGTCTGCCCTGCCGACAATCGTTCCTTCGCGCCCCGACCGATTGTCTGATGACGGGTTAGAGGCCTTGGTGCGCGAGGTCGCCCAGCAAATCATCGCCGGCAGAAGTTGACCGATGCTCCTGTGCAAGGTTGTCGGCTCCCTGGTCTCCACCCAGAAAGACCCGAAGTTACGAGGCACGAAACTCCTCGTGACAAGAGAGGTGGAGTTGGACGGTCGTCTGCGCGAGACCTACCACATCGCCGTGGACAGCGTCGGCGCGGGCGAAGGAGAGTTGGTCGTCATCGTGCGCGGAAGTTCGGCACGCATGGCCGAGAACACTAAGGGAATGCCGATAGATAGCGCCATCATCGCCATTGTGGATTCTATTGAGGTGGATGGCGAGGTCGTCTTTAGGAAAACCTAGGAAAGAGTAAATATGGAATTCGGCATCGTCATCGGCATCCTGATCGCGACGCGCAAAGATCCGGTGCTGATGGGCGCGGCCCTTCTGGTTGTGCAGCCGGTGGACCAGTTCGGCAACAAACGCGGGCAGCCCATCATCGTTGCCGACCCGCTGCAGGTAGCCGGTGAGGGCGATGTGATTCTCTTTGTTCACAGCCCGGATGCTTCCATGGCCTTTGGCGACGACGTCTGGGCACCGGTGGATGCAGCGGTGGTGGGCCTGGTAGATCACGCCGACGTTGGGCGCGAGGTAACCTTGAGGACGGGCGAGCGTGTATATTGGCAAGGTGATCGGCACAGTCGTCTGTACCATTAAGCATCCGGCGTATGAGGGCAAGCGGCTTTTGCTGGTGCAGCCACTTGATGCCCAAGGAAAACCACAGGGCGATGCGGCCGTAGCGATAGATTACGTCGGCGCGGGCGTGGGCGATTTGGCCCTGATTGGCGGCGCGCCGGGTGTCGCCGCCGACGTCTTCAAACTGGAGAAAGCCCCCATTCGCGACCTCATCATGGGCATCGTGGACCGATGGGATGTGGAAGGGGAACGGGTGCTCACATTATACGAAGAGCCAGAGGGGATGGAAACGGTGATATCCAACCCTGCTGCGAAGCGAGGTCATTGAGCGATGCCTCTGGTGCGAGCAAAGACCCTGTATCAGCAGGCCCGCGCGGGCGGCTACGCCATCGGCGGTTTTGATGCCGAGCACATTGACATGGTGAAGGCTATTGTAGAGGCGGCAGAGGAGATGCGGTCACCGGCCATCATCTTCATCTGGCAGGAGGACATTAAGTCCGTCGGCCCCGGCCTGATTGAGGCCGTCGCGCGCCAGGCCGCAAGCCAATCGTGCGCACCTCTCGCCATCATGTGCGACCACGCATCCGACCTACAGATGTGCCTGACCTGTATCCTGCACGGCCACAGCGGGGTGATGATTGACGCCTCGCACCTGCCGTTTGAGGACAACATCCGCGAGACGCGGCGCGTCGTGGAGGTCTGCCACCTTTTAGGTGTGCTGGTGGAGGGGGAACTGGGCACGGTGAAACGCGGCTTTGAAGAGACGGGGCCTTTCGCGCGGGAAGCGGTCTTGACCCCACCGGAGGCCGTAGCCGAGTATGTATCGCGCTCAGGGGTGGACGCCTTGGCAATATCTATCGGCAACGAGTCGGGTCTCTATAAGGAGCGGCCTCAACTGGATTTCCCCCGCCTGCGGGCAATCCGTCGGCAAACCGACGCCTACTTGATCCTGCATGGCGGTTCGGGTATTCCGGAAGAACAGGTTCGTCAGGCCGTGCAGGAAGGGATCGCAAGCATCCGCTATGCGACGGAGATGCGCCTGGCCTACTTTGATGCCCTGGAAAACGCCCGCCGCCAGCTCGCGCGCGATAACCCTGACTCGCGCCTCATCATGGGGCCTGCCCGCCGGGCGGCGAAGGAACTGATTAAGAAGCGCATGGCGCAACTTGGCTCCGCAGGGAGAGCAACATGCGACAACGGCGACGGGGGATGCGACGGACGCTGCCGGCAGCAGGCAGGAAAAGAGATAGAGCCTGTTTCCGACAGCAAGCAGACGCCGGCGTTGATGACCAACGATGAGATTGAGCGTATCGTGGCATTGATTGCCCGCGAGGTGCAGCGGCACGCGTGAGGCCATTGGTGGAGCGAGGCATGCCTTGTCTCTGCCCGCTACGAACACACGCCATCGGATTTTCTTCCGATGGCGGGCTATCCAAACGAGAGGAGACCGTCTATGGCCTACTACGTTGGTCTGGACCTGGGAACGAGCGGCTGCAAGGCCGGAGTCATTGAGGTAGGAGGCCATCTGAAAGCAGCCCACCAGCGCGAGTATCGCTTCGCAGGGAGCGAGCTTTGGGCGATGGAGTGCGACGCGGAACTGGTGTGGAACCTGTCTGCCGAGTGTGTGCGGCGCGCCGTGGCCGATTCGGGCGTTGACCCCCGCGAGATCAAGGCCATCGGCCTCTCGGTGTTGGGTGAGGCCGCGATGCCGGTGGACGAACACGGGAAGCCACTGCGACCCGGCATCCACGCGCTGGACTCGCGCGGCGGCCACTACGGCGAATATGTCCACTGGTGGCGCGAGCGCTTCGGCCCGCTTAAGGTTTTCCAGGTCACTTCGTACCCTCTCAGTTTCTTACCTACTGTAATGAAGATGATGTGGGTGCGAGACAACGAGCCGGAGTTATTCAAGCGCGCCTATAAGTATTGCACTTTCCAGGATTTCACCGTCTGGAAACTAACCGGCGCGCCGGCCATTGATTACGCCATGGCCTCGCGCACCATGCTCTTTGACGTGATCAACCATCGCTGGTCGCGCGAGTTTCTGGACGCAACCGGCATACCCGAGGAACTCCTCTCCCCTGCCTACGAGTCAACCGCCCAAGTGGGCGAGGTGACTGAGGCTGCCGCCCGTGTTACCGGCCTGCGCCCCGGCACGGCGGTCATCGTCGGTTGCAGCGACCAAGCTGCCGCGGCGGTAGCCGTCGGCGCGGTGAGGGAGGGCGTTGTCATGAACGGCGCAGGTTCTTCGGAAGCCATCGGCACGCCCACGCGCCGTCCCTTGACCTCGGAGGATATGATGCTGCGCGGCCAAGGGAGCCAGTGCCACGTGCGCCGCGACCTATGGCTGGCCCTCGGTTTCCACCTGACCTGCGGCCATCTTGTCAAATGGACGCGCGACCAGCTGGGCCAGTTGGAGAAAGGGCAAGAGATCAACGGTGAGGGCAACGCTTATGATCTGATCACCGCCCAGGCAGCCACCTCGCCCCCCGGCGCGAAGGGCGTGATGGTGCTGCCCCACTTCCTCGGTTCTGGCACCGGGCATATCCCTTGCCTGGAACCGGCCTCGCGCGGGACGATCCTGGGGCTCACCATCTCTCGCAGTAAGGCCGATATCTTCCGTGCCATCTTTGAAGGGATGAACTACGAAGTGCGACTGATCTTGGAATCGTTGGAGCAGGCGGGCATCGCCATCTCGGAGTTAAAGGTCAGCGGCGGCGGCGCGAAGTCGCCTTTCTGGCTGCAACTCAAGGCCGACATCACCCAGAAGAAAGTCACGGTGCCGGCGGTCACAGAAGCCAGCCTCTTCGGCGCGGGGATGTTAGCCGCCACCGGCGTGGGTCTTTATAGCAGCCTGGAGGACGCAGTAGATCGCACGGCCCGCGATGTGGCCGAATATCACCCGAACCCAGAATTAGCCGCCATCTACGATCGCCATTATCAGGTCTATAAGGAGCTCTATTCCAGCCTCTTGCCCATCAATCGTAAGATCCAAGCCCTCACCGGGGTATAAGGACGGCAGCGTCAGGTTGTCGGCAAAGGGCCGCGAGAAGGGCCCGGACGAGAAATGCATCAACACAAAGGAGGTGAAAGACGATAAACTTTCGGCCAATCGGGTGGGGATACAGGTCCCCAGGAATATCTGTGTCAATCTTTAAGGAGGAAAACGCAATGAGAACGCAACGATTCTGGCATGTTCTGCTGACGGTGCTGGTGTTGGCAGGCATGTTGGCAGGTTGTGCACAGGCCACGCCCACATCTCAGCCGCCTGCCGCCACGGCAACGACCGCGCCGCAACCGACCACAGCACCGGCGAAAACGCCGGTCACCCTCACCTTCTGGCACCATTTCGCCGGACCTCAGGGCGAGGAAATGCAGAAGATCGTGGACGAGTGGAACGCGGCCCATCCTGAAATCCAGGTCAAGGTCAACGTCGTTCCCTTCTCTGCCTCCGCCGAGTATTCGGAGAAGATGACGGCGGCTGCCGCCTCCGGCCAACCGCCCGATGTCTTCCTGAACCCGGCTGGCGCGTGGGCCGTCGGCCTTGATCTCGCCATCCCTCTGGACGACTACATGAAGCGCGACGGGATCAGCCTAGACGACTACTATCCCGGCGCGGTGCAGCGGGTCATGTGGCTGGGGAAAGCCTACGGCATCCCCTTCAACATGGACACGCGAGCCATCTGGTGGAACAAAAAGCTCTTCCGCGAGGCGGGACTTGATCCGGAGAAGCCGCCTACGACCTGGGCCGAACTGGAAGAGTATTGCAAGAAGCTGGTGAAGAAGGACGACAAGGGAAACGTAGATGTCGTGTGCCTGATCCCTGCTTATGACCAGGCCTTCTTCTACGGCTTCATCATTCAGAACGGCGGCATCGTCCAAACACAGCCAAACACCTGCATGAAGCCTGAACTGAAGTTTGACTCACCGGAGGCGAAAGAGGCCCTGGCCTTCATGAAAACCTTGGCCGACATCAACGGCGGAGCCGATCAGCAGAACGCCTTCCTCTCGTCTTTCACTGGTGGCGCCAACGATCCCTTCTACATGGGGAAGATGGCGATGATGATCAGTGGCCCCTGGCGCCTCCCCGACGTGCGGAAGTACGTGCCGGACCTGGAGTTTGGCCTGGCGCCCGAACCTCTGGGACCGAAGAACAAAGGCAAGGCCACCTTGGTCGGCGGCTTTGAGGTCAGCATCCCGAAGCTATCCAAGAATTACGACGCCGCCTGGGAGTTCGTCAAGTATCTCGGCCAGCTGGATGTCCAGATCCGCATGTCCAAGGTGGCGGGGAACACGCCGGGCCACAAGGTGCCGCCCGATCACCCATATCTGAAAGAGGATAAAGAAGCGGCTTTCTTCGTCCAGGCCGGCGATTGGAGCATCTCCTTCCCCGAAGCGCCGTGGTCTTTCCCGCTCTTCTTCGCGGTGGCACAGGATGCCGTCCAGGAAGTCCTGACCGGAGCCAAGAGCGTGGATCAGGCCCTGGCCGACGCTAGGGTCAAGGTGCAGGCCGAGATAGATCGCTGGTTCACGAACCATCCGTGCCCGTAGGGGCGAAGCGCATACCGCCCATATAGGTCTCTATCCCAACCCTTTGCCAAGGGTAGCATTCAATGGGTAGCCGACCTCGGAGATAGGATTCCCCCACGCCCTGCCTCTCTCCCCTCTAGGGAGAGGGCAGGGTCAGGGGTGAGCCCCTCCTTAGGCCGTAGCCACCATACAACCCTGTGACCAACCCTCGCGGAGGGACGCTATGACTTTACGTTTGCCCGCTCTGAAAACGCACCGGCGCGAAGCCCTTGATGGCTATCTCTTTCTCCTCCCGTGGATCATCGGTTTCTTTGCCTTTTACGCCGGGCCCATGCTTTATTCCCTATACATCTCGTTTACCTATACCACGGGCGTAAGCGTTCCGCGCTGGATCGGCATCGCGAATTACCGCCGCATGTTCTTTGAAGACCCGGTATTTTGGAAGAGCCTGGGGAATACCCTTTTCTTCGTGGCTTTCTCCGTCCCCCTGACGATGGTTTTCGCCATCTTTATTGCCATGCTCTTGAATCAGAAGATACCAGGGATGGCTTTCTTCCGCACCATCTACTATTTGCCATCGGTGGTGCCCGCCATCGCCGCGTCCGTCCTCTGGCTGCAAATCTTCAATACGCGCTATGGCCTGTTGAACATCGCCTTGGAGGCGGTCGGCCTGCCGCGAATCGCCTGGCTGGGCGACGTCAACGCGGTCAAGCCAGCGTGTGTCATCATGAGCCTATGGAACTTCGGCGCGGCGATGGTGATCTACCTGGCCGGCTTGCAGGGCATCCCTCAGGAACTTTACGAGGCGGCGGAGATAGACGGTGCAGGCGGCCTCGCGCGGGTTCGCCACATCACGCTGCCGCTCCTGACCCCCGTCATCTTCTTCAACCTCATCGTGGGGGTGATCGGGGCATTACAGTACTTCGTACCTGCCTTCATCATGACCAATGGTGGGCCGCGCAACGCCAGCCGCTTCTTCGTTCTGCACGTCTTTTTCTATGCCTTCGGCACGTTGGACTATAGCTACGGTGCGACATTATCGTGGATGCTCCTGATCCTCACGGCCTTCTTAACATATATCCTGTTCCGCGTGGTAGGCCCGCGCGTGCATTACTACCTGTAATGACCAAGGGGTGAGGTAATATGGCCGATATGGTTTCCCAGACGCGTGCTCAGCGGCGGGTGATCTCGCGCAGCGAGGCGATCACACGGCGGCTTCCGGCCCCTCTCGCGCGGGCCGTGCTTGACCCGGGGCAGACCTTTCTGCGCATCATCGGCTTTATCATCCTTCTGGCCGGCGCGGTCATCGTGTCTATACCGTTCCTTTGGATGCTCAGCATGTCGTTGAAGCCCGACAGGCAGGTCTATGCCTGGCCGCCGGTGTGGATTCCGAACCCCATCCAGTGGAAAAACTACCCTACCGCCCTGAGATACGCCCCCTTTGACCGTTATGCCCTCAACACGGCTATCATCTCCTTCGCCAACATCGTCGGGGTAGCTCTGTCGTCGTCCATGGTCGCGTTCAGTTTTGCCCGCCTCCGTTTTCCAGGGCGCGGTCTCATCTTCGGCATCGTCCTGACCACGATGATGCTCCCCAGTTTGGTGACGCTTATCCCGTTGTTTGTCATCTTCTCCCGTCTGAAGTGGATCAATACCTGGCTTCCCCTCATCGTCCCGCACTTTTTCGGCAGCCCGTTCTTCATTTTCTTGCTAAGGCAATTCTTCCTGAGCCTGCCGCCTGACTATCACGACCAGGCCAAGATTGATGGAGCCAGTTCGTGGGACGTCTATTGGCGCATCTACCTGCCCCTCTCCTTGCCGGCCCTGGCGACCGTTGTCATTTTCCAGTTTATGTTCAGTTGGAGCGATTTCGTGGGCCCCTTCCTGTTCATCCATGATGATAAACTCAAGACCCTTTCTGTTGGCTTGCAGGTATTCCTGCGGCAATATACGGCCGACTGGCAATTGCTCATGGCCGCTTCCACGATGATGGTTATGCCGATGATCATCCTCTTCTTTGTCGCCCAGAAGTACTTCATCCAGGGAATCACCACCACCGGCCTCGCAGGGAGGTAACACTAATGCCCGATCCCGTTTACCTGAGGACGACAGACGACGCCTTAGTTTTCGGCAACGATGCGCTGGAACTCCGCTTTGACAAATCTACCGGTTCCTGGCTTGGTTTGACCGACCGGCGAACCGGGCGCGAGGTCGTGCGCAACCCGGATCACCGCCCCACCTGTACCGTCGTATCCGGCGGGCGCGAGGTCACCACGTCGGTCCTGCGCAACGAGGACGACCCGCCCCTGGCGGACGAAGCGCGCTACCCAGCCGACCGATGCCTGGGGCATACCCTGGTGCGCGGCGGCGACGGCGATACGCTGATATTGACCCGGCGCGCCGGACCGTGGCTGGTGCGCGAGGAGTGGCACCTGCACCCCCAGACCGATATCGTGCGCTGGAGCGTAACGGTCACTTGGGATGCCGAGGGCACAGAGCGCCTGCGCCACATCATCTGGAGCGTGCCATCCTTGGCTGTGGGCCCGGCGGCGCAAACAACCTACGAGGCCCCCGGCCTCCCCATCGCGCCGCACCGCCCGCTATCCGATATCCCCGCCGGGTTCCGGATGAAGGTGGGCGATGCTCCCGCCGGCTGCCCGGGCCTGGTGGGGCTGGCTGACCGCCGGACGGGTCAGGTGGCCCTGGTATGGCCCTATTCCACCACCGAGGCGACCATCGGGAACGTCTATCGGGAGGGCGAGGGCATCCGCATAGAACAGCGCATCCTGCTGGCCGATGAACTGGCGCGCGGCGAAGGCGTGTCGGGGGGTGCGCAGTATATCCGTGTGAACTCCGGCGGTTGGGATGCGGCCTTGCGCGACTTCCACGGCTGGTATGCGGCGGTGGGGCTGGTGGTTCCCCGCGATCGCCCCGCCTGGACGGAGACGGCCAGCCTCTACGAACTCCACATCGGCAAGACCGTTGTCGCCCTGGGGCCCTACGAGCCGCTCCCGGAAATGCGCGATCTGCTGGCGCTCCTCCCCTACATCAAGTCCTTGGGCTTTGATACCATCCAAATCATGCCTCATCAGTTCTTTCCCTCGTACTCTATTCACGACTACTACGACATCTCCACCCAATACGGCGACGAGGCGACGTTGCGCGAGGTCATCAAGACGGCCCACAGCATGGGCATTAGAGTCATCCTTGATCTGGTCATTCACGGCTGTAACGACAAGGTGGTGGCCCGCAAGACCTATGAACGCAGCGGCCACCAGTATCCCGAATGGTTTGAGCGCTGGCTCCAGGTAGCAGCCGACCGCAACCCTTATCTGGATTCGCATCCCGAATGGTTCATGTTGGATGAGGAGGGCGAGATCAGGGCCGTCTATACTTGGGCCTTTGACCACCTGAACGATTCGTACCAGCGCTACCTGATTGACGTGCTTCGCTACTACCTGGTTGACCTGGGAGCGGACGGCTTCCGGGTGGATGCCCCGACCTGGAATTTCTTCCCTAACTGGAAGAAAGACCTTCCCTATCGCGCAGGCGATTGTTATTACGGGTGGGCACAACTCTTCGCCCGCGCCCGGCCCGCGCTCAAGCCCCACAAGCCCGATGCCATGTTCTACGGCGAGGGCACGGGGCCCCTCTACGTGCGCGACTTTGACATTCGCTATGACTACGACCAGCAGTGGCTCTATCCGGCGATATTTGATGTAGTGGACCCCAAAGGCTATACCTGGTCGGGGCAATGGGCAGGGCAGGAGAAAGGCCGCTACCTCACCGCGCGCCAGATGGCCGAGTGGCTCCACGAACGACGGCTGGCCCACCCGCCGGGCTCCGTCCTGGCCCACCACATTGATTCCCACGATAGTTACTGGCCTCTGGGCCAATTCCGCCGCGAGGCCTTTGGTCCGGATGCGTGGCGTCCCGCCTTCGCGATGTGCGCTTTGATAGATGGCTGCATCATGCACTACATCGGTGGCGAGAAGGGCAACGAGGATTTCACCCGCCGCGTGATGCTACTGCGACGCCAGCTGCCGGAGATGATACGCGGCACCTGTGATTACCTAGCCGTGCGGCCGGATAACGACATGGTCTTCGCTCCCCTGCGTAGCGATGGTGTGCTCCATACGATACCTGTGATGAATTTCGGCAAAGAGGCGACGCGCGTACGGCTCGGCCTGCCGGTGGACGCGATGGCTTTGGCGGTGGGCCGCTACCGCATCTTGGACGCCCTCAACGACAGGTTGCTTTCCGGCCCCGGCGGGCAAGGATGGAGCAAAGGAGACCTGGCGAATATAGAGTTGGAGCTCCCCCCGTTTGGGGTAGCGGTGCTGGTATTGAGACCGGAATAAAGCAAACCTCTCTTGGCCGCGCCTCGTATCCAGACGCCCCTTGATGGTGTTATCGTAGTGGGGATTGTCATGCACATCATTGCAGCAAAGCCTTCTTTTACTTCTACCTTCGCGCCTCTGAGACCTTCAGCCATACTGAGGAGGCCAATTGACCACTTCGGAATATAACCGGCGGTTGCGCGGTAAGACCGCGATCATCACCGGCGGGGCATCGGGCATCGGGCGCGCCTCTGCCGAGTTATTTGCGCGCGAGGGCGCGCGGGTCGTCATCGCCGACCGCGCGGCGGAGCAGGGAGAATCCGTCGCCGACAGCCTGCGCGCGGCCGGCTGCGAGGCGATGTTCGTCTCTGTAGATGTGTCGCGCGCCGCCGACGCCGAGAGAGTTGTCAAGGCCGCAGTCGCCGCTTTCGGTCCGCCGGACGTCCTCTTCGCCAACGCGGGGGTGCTGAAGATAGGCTCCCTTTGGGAGATGCCCGAGTCGGATTTTGACACGCTTATTGCGGTCAATTTCAAGGGCGCGTTTCTTATGGCGCGGGCGGTATTGCCGCTTATGATAGAGCGGGGGCATGGCTCCATCATCTTCACCGCGTCAAACCTGGCATTCAAAGGGTTGGCCCGCTTCGCTGCCTACTCCGGTACAAAGGGCGCGATCGTGGCAATGGCGCGCTCATTGGCATTGGAAGCAGGGCCGCACGGCATTCGTGTCAACTGCATCTGCCCCGGCCCGATTTTGACGCCGATGCAGAACATCCCATTGGCCGAATATTCTGATCCGGAGGCCATCTTGCGCGAGGCCGCGCAGAGTATCCCGATTCGCAGGTTGGGCCAGCCTGAGGACGTGGCGCAACTTGCCCTTTATCTGGCCTCGGATGAATCCACCTTCGTCACCGGCGCGGCCTTCGTCATTGACGGCGGCGATTCGGCGCAATAGACCCCATAGGCCCTCGCTCCCCGTCCTCAACTTGAGAGAGAGTAGAGAGGGAGGGCCAGATACTTATGTTAATTGCTATGCATCACTCAGGAGGCACTTGCTGTGAACCGGGGCATTGATCTCACCCTGCGCGCGCTGTGCGACAGGCTGGAACGGCTCTTCACGCCTGCCATTTGCGATGCGCTGGACCGCCGCGGACTGCGGCAACAGACCATGGTGTCCGGCTTCGTGCCCGTGCTGCCGCGCCGCGCTGTCGCCGGCCCGGCCTTCACCGTGCGGGAGATTCCCGCCCCACAGCCGAAGATACGCAGCGTGGATGAGAAGCTGCGCATCTTCGCCGATTTCTTTGGCGCGGTGCGCGCGGGCGAGGTTATCGTGGTGGATACCGGCGGCGCGTACACCGCGGCGGCCTGGGGCGAACTCATGAGCACCATCTCCAAATATACCTGCGGCGCGCGCGGCGCGGTGGTGGATGGCGCGCTTCGCGACATCTCACGCATCCTGGATGTGGACTTCCCGGTATGGGGACGTGGCAACATCCCCACCGATTCCGAAGGCCGTTTAGACCTTCTGGGCTTCAACCAGCCGATTTGCTGCGGCGGTGTGCTTGTGCGGCCCGGCGACATCGTGTTTGCCGATATGGACGGCATCGTGGTGATCCCGCCCGACCAGGTTGATTTGGAGGAGTTGATCTCCGAAGCGGAGGAGATCGTGGAGGGGGAGAACAAATCTCGCGCCGAACTCAAGGCCGGTGTGCCTCCCTTGGACGTGTTCAGAAAGTATGGACGGTTGTAAGTAAGGGGCGCATCCCTTCCTCAGGGGATCGCTCTACCGACGACCCATGCAAGGAGATAGCCTGATGCCGATGTGGGAACTGACGCCGTGCACGATAGAAGGGATAGCAGCCTGGCGGCTGGCAAGCCCGGCGGTGGAGGCCATCATCGCACCCGGCCGCGGCGGCAAGATCGTCTCTCTGCGCGATCGGCGCAGCGGCCGCGAATGGCTCTGGCGCAACCCATCGCTCCCCTGGCGGGTGCCTGCCTACGATGCGCCCTTCAGTGAGCACGATACGGGCGGCATTGACGATTGCTTCCCCACCGTGGCCGCGTGCCCTTATCCCTTGGAGCCATGGGAGGGCACACCGGTTCCGGATCACGGCGAGGTCTGGCCGCTGGCCTGGTCGGCAGAACCCATCCTGGGGCCGGAACCGCGCCTACGCCTGCGTGTCGTGGGCGTCCGTTTCCCCTATGTACTAGAACGTGAAATCGCACCGTTGCCCTCTGGAGATGGGATACGCCTGGAATATCGCCTGCACAACACGAGCGCATCGCCCTTCGCCTTTATCTGGAGCCTGCACGCTCTTCTCGCGCCGCAGCCGGGGATGCGACTGCTGCTACCCCCTGTGGCACGCTATCGCTCTTACCTCTCTCAGAACGATTTCCTGGGTCCGCCGGAGTCCGAACACACCTGGCCGCTGGCGGGCGGGCGTGATCTCTCTTTCATTCCCGGTCCCGAGGCAGGGTATTGGGCCAAGACCTTCGCCTTGCACCCGCTGGAGGGGGAGGCCGTTGCCCAAGACCCCGCCGGAGACAGGCTGATATTCCGTTTCCCGGCCAATGCGATCAACGCCCTGGGCCTGTATCTCAACATCGGCGGTGGCGTGCCAGTAGGGGTCCCTCCCTACTACGTCGTCGGGCTGGAGCCGTCCATCGGCGCGCCCGACGACGTGCTATCCGCCATAGAGGATTGGCATGAGGCAGGATGGGTTAAGGGCGGAGAGATCGCCGAATGGTGGGTAGAAATGCAATGCGCGCCGCGGTGAAAGCGTTCCGCCAGCGCGCAAATTACCGGATTCTGGCCGATGATTTTTCAGACGAAGAGCGGTGCCATCTGTGCTCCTGCCACGATCGCTTTCATCTCCTCATCAGAGGGAGCGGCCCGGAAGCGGCTGGCCGCGTTGAGCACTTTCGGCAGCACGTGGATGTCTCCCACCGTGTTGAGGAATATCCCCGGACGGCTCAGCACCCAGTGCACCGCCTTGTCAATGGCCTCCTGGTCTTCTAACGGTTCATACCAGGTATGGCGGTTTTGCGGAGTGGAGCCCCATGGCCTGCGAACGATGGACTTGATGGTCTGAACCGCTACATTCCGCTGCTGGCACAAAGCCATCAGACCGTTGAAGTCGGCTGCGTATTGAGGATTCTGCATCAGCACGTAGTTGTAAGGTAACAGCACAGAATCAAAGTCAAACCGCTCCAGGCTCCGTTTGTGCATCCTGGCTACGGTCAAGCCGTGACCCGTCACGCCGATAAAGCGAACAAGCCCCTGCTCCCTGGCTTCAATGGCTGCTTCCAACGCTCCGCCCGGCCCCATGGCGACCTCCCACTCTGCGGGGTCCACCAGATTGTGCAACTGGAGGAGGTCCACCCGGTCCACTTGTAGCCGCTCCAGCGAACGGTGGAACTCATCTCGCGCTTTCTGATAGGTGCGCTCTCCTGTCTTGGTAGCCAGAAAGAAGTGCTTGCGATACCGACGCATCCATGGCCCGATGCGTTCTTCCGAGTCGCCGTAACTGGCCGCAGTGTCAATGTGGTTCACGCCGTATTCCAGAAGAAGGTCCAGCGTGCGGTCTGCTTCCTCTTGGGTGACGGAGCCGAGCGCAGCGGCTCCGAAGATCGTGCGGCTGCTTAAATGCCCGGTACGTCCGAATGGTTGTTTTGCGATCATTTCCAGACTCCCTCCTTAGGATAGTAACGACGATTATAGCAGATAACTTGTGCTTCGGGAAGGGGGAAACTTTGAAGTGCATTTCACGGCACGGCATGGGCCACAACAGAAACCTGGGGGCTTCAGGGGCAGAGCCTTTATGCCCCTCCTCTCCCCCGGTGGACTACCCCTTACCCACAAATCGGTTGTTGGGGTAAAACGGCGCTACAGACCCCCACTTTTCCCCGCCTCGCCGTCGCTCGGCACCCCCTTTCTCCCCCGTTTTACGGGGGAGAAAGGGGGCTGGGGGGATAATGAGGGCCGGTGGCCTTACCCCGCCCTTATACCCCACTTGTGGGTGACGATTAGCATCGGGGAAGAGGAGGGGTGAAGGGGAGAAGAGGGGCCTTGGGGAGACACTGGCAAGCCGGCCCAGGTGGCATTTCAAGGTTGTTTTCCGGCGGGTGTCCGCACTCATGTCCGAAGCTCAGTGCCCGGGTCTTGAAATGCCCCTAACCTTTGAAGGGCGGTCATGTTTGCGCCTCCGCCGGTTTTGCGTTATACTTTAATCCCGCCACAGGAGCCAGAGAGGGTAGCCCATGAGAATCGGCTTCTTCACCGACTCTTACACGCCGCAGATTCACGGTGTGGCTACGGCGCTCAACATGCTCGTGCCCGCGTTGGAGGCATTGGGCCACGAAGTGCACATCTTCGCTCCTAAAATGGGCTCCTACGTGGATCAGCGGCCACGGGTCTATCGCTTCCCCTCCGTCCGCTATTTCAAACAGCCTCCATACTGGATCGCCACACCCATTTCGCCGCAGGTCTTCTCCAGGATTCCTCGCCTGGGGTTAGATATCGTGCATTTCCATACACCGGCCACCCTCGGCGCGATGGCGGTACAGGTCGCACGGCTGCAAGGCATTCCCCTCATACAGACCTACCACACCATGATACCGGAATACCTGCACTATTTCGGGCCTGTGGGGAAAACCGCTTTTGCCCTGCGCGCGGCCCTGTGGTACGCGCGCAGCGCCTGCAACCTCTGCGATCACATCATCGCTCCTTCGGAGAAAGTGCGCCGGGCCTTGCTGCAATACGGCGTTTTTCGTCCCATAACCGTCATACCGAACGGATTGCGCCTGGATGGCTTTGTCGCGGCGGAGAGGGGATACCTGCGCGGACGGCTGGGCCTGAAAACCGACGAGCCGATAGTTCTCTTTGTCGGACGGCTCGGCGCAGAGAAGCGTCCGGATGTCATGTTGCGCTCTTTCGTGCACCTCAACCGTCGGTTGCCGGAGGCGCATCTGGTGTTTGCCGGTGATGGCTACGCGCGCCGCTCATTAGAGGGAATGGCCTCCGATCTGGGGATCGGCCCTCGTACCCACTTCCTGGGAAACGTGCCCTATGAGCAGATGCCGAAGGTTTATGCCGATGCCAGCGTGTACGTTTCTACCTCTGTCTCCGAAGTGCATCCGATGGTTGTCATTGAGGCGCTGGCCTCCGGCGTGCCCATCGTTGCGGCCCCCGACGAAGCGTTAGAAGGCGCGGTCGTACACGGCGTCAACGGCTACTTTGCGACGGACGAGGAGGACTTCGCGCTCAAAATGGAATGGGTGCTTCGCTCCGAAGAGTTGCGTCGCCAGATGGCGGAGGCCTCACGCCAGTTGGGTCGGCGTTTCACCGTTGAGACTCAGGCAACCCGCGTGGTAGAAGTCTATCAAGAGGCGCTGCGCGCTCGCGCCCGACGGCGCGCTCAAGAGTCCGCGGCCTAGCCCCCTATCGCGTCGTGGCGAAAAGCAGGGGCGACACTCGTGCCGCCCCTACGGAAGCGCTACGGCATAAACCGCACCGGCACATCCAGCATGGTGCGTAACCCCGGCTTGAGGCCGCTCAGCAAGGGCACGCAGTTGACCGACACCGCCGCCGTCGCCACGTCACCATGTACGCCCGTCGTGATCGCCATCTCCAGCCTGGGCGTCCCCTCAATCAGAACACGGTCAACCGGCCGGGGAGCACCTACGTACATCTCCAGATGAAGGCGGATGATCTCCTTGCCATCCACCAGCACGACAGCCGTCTGATCCACCCCCGCTACCTGCCCCGGCAGCACGTGAACGAACCGAGTCCTCACCTCTCTTTCCGCCACTTTCGGCTTTAATTCTTCCACCAACTTGCGCTCCCGGGGAAGCCTGAGGACATCGGCCAGCATGTAGGCCGATTCGGGGAGCCCCACATGGCCGATCTTGTTGGCGTCGGCCAGAGATTGAAACTCTGCCACGCTCATCCCCGCGCCGACCTTGCGCTGCAAGGGGCCGCGCCGTCCTGCTGCATCCACGACGCGATGAACATCAATCCGATCCACCTTCGTGCAGGCCGTGAGCAGCGTCGCCACCAGTTTATCCATGACAAAACCGGGGTTGACGCCCGTGCCCAGGAGCGCGACGCCTCTTTCTTGTGCGGCCCGGTCCAGTTCTCCGCTCAGTGCGGGGTGTCGATAGAAGGGATAGGACAGTTCCTCGCAGGTGGAAACGACATGCGCGCCCGCCTCTATGATCCCCAATAATTGATCCTTGACGGCAGGGAGATATGAGCCGGTAGCATGGAGCACAACATGAGGCCTGGCCTGGCGCAAGGCCAACGCCGCGTCGGCCATTACCTTCACGCCGAGGCTGCGACCGATTTCCAAAACCTCCCCCAGGTCCTTTCCTTGCAAGTCGGGTGCGATATCCACCGCGCCCACGAGTTCCAGGCCGGGGCGCTGCGCGGCCAGACGGGCCAGGGCACAGCCGATAGGGCCCAAGCCATATTGCAAGACGCGAATTCGCTCAGGCATCTATGTATCCCCTTTGCTTCAGGTTATTAGGCAGGCCGCACCGTTAAAGCATCGCTGGAGATGCAGCCTTCCTCGCACACGAACGCCACGCCGCCGCCCGTCAGTGGCCGGTCGGTGTCCTCCACTCGCAGGAGCACCTGCCCGTTGATGCTTGCCTCCAACATATTTCCCACCATCCTGAGAGACATCTCATAGGTGTTATCAAACTCCCACGGGAAGTCCCTTTCTGCCAGCACCGTGTTACCGTCCAGGCATTTGACCAACTGCGCTTTCGCCCGCTCAACCAGCAAGAAGGCGTAGTAACGGCGCATCCCCTGCACCCGTGCGGCGAGACCCATTGCCTTGACCATGTCCGGACGGATGGCCGCGCTCACCCGATAATCGGTCCATTCGCGACAGCCTTGAATGGCAAGGCCCAGGCCGTAATTCTGCCGGATACGATAGACGGTGTCCCGCGCGCCTCCGAACATATCCACGCCGTCCACCCAAGCCCGGCGCCACATACTCCCGCCGGTAGCAGGCTTGCACAACACGGCATCCGGTGCGCCATCCCAGGTCAGGTAATCCAGATAGGCCGTGCCATGAGCGCCTCCCAGGCCGGTCAATTCTACACCTACCTCGGCAATGGGTTGTCCACCGAGATCGCCGATCTGCCAGGCGAACTCGTGGTAGTCACCCGGCTTCAGCACTGCCAACGGCCCGCGCCGGATGACCAACCGATCGTCCGCGCCATAATGGCGGATGTACAGGTTGCAGGTTACCGCGCTCGCATTCCGCTCATCGGCAGAAAGGCCTGCTTGCACAACCTGGCCGGGATAGAGAGAAGGCGAGGCCATCAGGCCGTAGCCGGGCATATTGATGGCATCGGGAGGGATAAAGGTCGCCGTTGCCACGCGGGCCGCGCGGCCGGGCGAAAGGTGTCTGTAATGCAAGGCCAGGCTGCGTTCTCCTTTTCGGCTATGGCCGGCGACATTCTCAATGCTCACGGTTCCCTTGCACTCCACGCTATCCTCGACCCCGAAGCCCTGCACCGCGCCGGGGAATTCAAGATGGAAGCGAACCCCGCCTTTGGGATTGACCGGCTCCAGGCCGGCCAAAGCCCGCCCGATGTTGATGATGTGGTAGGCCTCCGTCACGGCATTCGTGATGCACCGGCCACCGTCAGCCGTAGAAACGAAGAGCCGATCGCGCACCGGGCCGCGCCAATCGGGGCCGGCATCAATCCCTGCCAACCCGTTCTTGATCCCCATGATGCAGCCTACGTTCCCGGAGTTGCAATCTGTATCCCAACCCGCCGTGTTCACGATCATGAGCGACTTTTGAAAATCGTCTTCGCCGTAAAGGAGGGCGAGGATAATGAGGGCGTGGTTGGGAACCATGTGGCAGTTACCGCCATACTTGTCGTAACCGTAGTGGGTGGCAATCCGCTCCCGCGCCCTGTGCCAATCCTTCTCCTTCGCGTGCCAGTCGCGGATATCGTGGATCAGGCGGTAGATGACCGAATCTTTGGGGATGAAGGTGACGGCGGTATCCAGCAATTTGCCAATGTCAGATTCTACAAAAGCCTGGGCCTCTATCGCCGCGACTACCTGCGCGCCGTAGATCGCTTCGCCATCGTGGCTGACGCTGGCCGCGCGCCGCGCCAGGTCGGCGGCCAATGCCGGGTCGCCCGGCGCTACCATGCCCCAACCATCAATGAAGATCTGCGCGCCGATCTGCTCGGCCACCGTCTTGCCGTTCATGCGGATGGAGCCGCTCTCCGGGGCGGGGATGCCGCTCTTCAGGCGCAGATAGGCCGTGTGCTCGGTGGAATTGCCTAGGCCACCCCACCAGAGGACGGTGCGCCCTTCTATGAGGTAGTTGAGCCAGGTCTGGCCGATCTGCGCCGGTGTCAGATCACGGCGGTTGCCGTAGTCGGGCAGAGCGCGCAGGAACGTGAATGTACCGCTGATGTCGTCGTCGGTCACGATCAGGGGCTTGCCAAGCCGCTCGTGGACGTAGTATTGAATCTCGCCCAGTTCGGCCATGATGCGATCGTAAGTCCAGCCCTCAAAAGGGCGGCCCAGATAGACGCCAATGATCTTGCCGAGCACGCCGGCATAGACCCGTTCTGCGTAATCGGGAGGAATCGGCATGGTAGCCTCCTAAATTCCGAATGAAGTCGGTCTAAGGCCCTCACCCCCGGCCCCTCTCCCGCCTGCGAGAGAGGTGAGCCGGCCAGGACCTACATAACCCCTTAATATCTACCGCTCTTGAGCGATAGTAGAAGGCTGTTGCTGTCCCAATTTCTCTCGCCGGAGGCTTCTATGTGCGCGATCACCCGCCTGCGCAGTTCGTCGCGAACATCGGCCAAGTCGGGGTCGTCTATGCGGTTATTCATCTCAAAGGGGTCGGCGGCCAGGTCGTATAGCTCATCTCCGTCAAAAAGGGCCGCCACATACTTATAGCGATCATACAGGATCATCTTTTGATAGACGTTGGTGACGTGGCCGTGATGTTCGCAGATCAGATGGTCAGGCCATGATGCGGCCTTCGGGTCATCACAGAGGGGAAGAAGGCTGCGGCTATGCATAGTTTGTGGCACGGGGATGCCTGCCGCGTCCAGCATGGTCGCGGTGGCGTCCATGTTAGAGACGAGCTTGTCTGTGCGCTGGCCCGCTGCGATCCGCTTCGGCCAGCGAATCGCCAGCGGCACGCGTGCCACCTCCTCAATGAAGGTGGCCGACTTGTCCCATAGCCCGCCATGGCTTGCCACCGCGTCGCCATGGTCAGATAACCAGATCACCAGGGTATTGTCGGTAAGGCCGGTATCATCCAGAGCCTGCAACACCTGGCCGATGGCGGCGTCGGTTTGAAGTCCCTGTCCGTAGCAGCGGGCCAGAATCTCTTGCCAGGTGGTCCACTGCGGCCAGGCTGCCGCGCTGCGATGAGACATCTCGCGATGGATCAGGTGGCGAAGAGGCCGCCCCCTCAAGTCGTCGCGGAAGGAAGGGTATTCGGGAATGCTCTTAGGGTCAAAGGCAGAGGCGTATGGTTCGGTCGGGTAGTACGGCTGGTGTGGCCCCCAGAAACTGACCACCAGGCTCCAGGGCTGGCTATGGCGCGCCAGTTCTTTGAGTTTCTCTATCGCGAGGTGGGCCACAAAGAACTCCTCGTGTGCCTCCGGCGGTCCTTCCAACACGCCGCTGCCGTTCATAAAGCGCCACGGCGACGGGTCGTGCAGCACAAGGGTCTGGCCGCGCCATTCCGGATGGTTCAGGTTGTGTTCAATGTGCGCGCGGGCGTCGCCCAAGCCGCGCTTGCTCGCGTACTCCCTGTAGGCATCGGACATATAGACCTTGCCGTAATCCGGCAGGCTCCACCCCTCAATGCCGTAGTCTATGGGGAGACGCGTTGATCCACAATGCCACTTCCCCACATAGGCATTGCGGTAACCTGCCTGAGAGAGGTAATGGCTATACAGGAGCTGGCCGGGCCGGAAATCGGTGAGGTTCTGAGACGCGCGATACTCGGTGTTCCATTTCATGCCGTGGGCGCTGGGGTAGAGCCCCGTCATCATGCTGGCCCGCGCCGGCGTGCAGATAGGGGCCACGGAGTAGGCGCGGTCAAAGCGGATGCCTTGTTGGGCAAACGCCTCAAAGTGAGGCCATTTGTAACCGAACTCGCCTTGCCGGTCGTGGCCGTAGTAAGCCTGATGGTCGGTGATGATGAAGATGATGTTGGGTTTCTCGGTTGTCATGTCCCCTTCCTCAACAGAAGGTCGACGGCGGCCCTTACAACGGCCTGAACGAACCGTCTGTCAACACCTCATCCAGCAAACTGATAAGGAGCTCGTTGCGCAGGGAGCGGCGGCCTTGGTCGGCCCACAGATTATAAAGTTCTTTGGGGTCTTCCTGCAAGTCAAATAACTCCCCGTAGTCCTGGCCCGCGTAACAGGTGATCCTATACCGTTCCGTTACCAGGGTACGTGCGCGCAGACGCTCGGTGTCTTGCTCAATAAGCACGCGGTCTCGAAGGGCCTGCGATCTGCCTTCCAGCAGCGGGCGCAGGCTACGGCCCGGCCACGGCGGAAGGACCCGTGTGGTTGCCAGATGTGGCTTCTTAGGCAACGATCCATCGGGAATCGGCACGCCGCACAAGTCCAAAATGGTGGGCGCGAAGTCTAGAAGGCTGACGATACTGGGGTTAACTTTTCCCGCCGGAATCCGCTTCGGCCAGCTCCAGATAAACGGGACTCTGATCAGGCCGTCAAAATGGAAAGGCCCTTTCTGTTGTAACCAGTGGTCGCCCATCAGGTCGCCGTGATCCGAAAGATAGACAATAACGGTGTTCTCGCGCAGGTTCAGGCGGTCCAGCGCGTCCAGCACGCGGCCCACGTTGGCATCTATGTTCGTGATCATGCCGTAGGTGCGGGCGATGACTTCGGGTGTGCGCTGATAAAAAGCAGGGCGTCTCTCTTGCTCGCGGCGATGGTGGGGCGGCAGGTCGTCCAGTTCACCGGCGCGACGCGCCGGTTCCGGCATCTCCGCCGGATCATACATGCTATGATAGGGTTCAGGGGCATGGTAGGGATGATGTGGGTCGGGGAAGGAACACCAACAGAAGAAGGGCTGCCGGCTGTAGGCCTGCTCTTCCAGAAACTCTATCACCCGGTCGGCGATCCAATGGCTGTGGTGTAAGTCAGCCGGTATGTGCGAGGGGCCTGTTGTCTCCCAGTTGGGCTGTTCCCTCGCGCGCCACTCCTCAATAGCCCTCACGACATGGGGAGCCACCCGCTTAAGCCAGTTGGTGTAGTTGCCCCAGACGAAATCACCATGCCCGCCGACGCCGAGGGCGCTTTGCAGTCCATAGTACGGCGTGGGTAGCGCACCGGTATGCCCTCCCTTCCATAGTTCTTGGCTTTCCGGCCAATCGCGCGGGTTCAGCAAGGCCAGGTTGCCGTTGATTGCCGATTTGACAGAGGCGGGGAGAGACGTCTGGTGCAGATGAAATTTGCCGACCCCGTGGGTGCGATAGCCCGCCTCGGCCAGAGCAGTAGCGATGTTGGGGATGGCAGGGTCGAGGCTAATGTAGTTGTGGCGCACGCCATGAACAGATGACCGGTGTCCGGTCCATAATGTAGCCCGCGCCGGGCAGCACATGGGGTCGTTGGTGTAGCAGCGAGCGAAGCGCATCCCGCTGGCGGCCAGGCGGTCAATATTTGGCGTCTTGAGCAGGGTGTTCCCCGCGCAGCCGAGGTGATCGGCACGTTGCTGGTCGGTGACGATACAGAGGATGTTGGGGCGTGGCCGGTTCTCTTCAGGCATGATAGATTCTCCCTATGAAGGCCAAGGCAACAAGATAGGACAACGGCGGAGCACCAGAAAGCAGGAAACACGATCGGTCTTTGAGCAGCAGGATCGGCATCTCGCATGCCTGTCGGTTGAGAAGGTATGAACCTAATACGAAAAAGGTCACATGCATTTAGGGGAATCAGGATGTCATGTTATGGACGTCTGGACAACCATTTGCTATTATACCACCATAATCTTTGTGCGTCAAGCAGACCGAGCTTCGGACATCCAATTTTTCAGAATCCTGCTCTGCCGCTCTGAGAATCTCCATGCCACTCGCGGCACGGCATGGGCCACAACAGAAACTCAGGGATTCAGGGGCAAAGCCTTTACCTCTCTCTACCCCTGCCCCTCCTCTCCCCCAGTGGGGGAGAGGAGGGGTGAAGGGGAGAAGAGGGGTCTTGGGGAGACTCTTCCAGGTTCTCTGCCTTGGCAAGCCGGCCCAGGTGACATTTCAAGGTTGTTTTCCGGCGGGTGTCCGCACTCATGCCCGAAGCTTAGTTCATGCGGGGTTGACGCCCTCGCGCACCATCGGTTATAATGCCCCCGTGCGGTCTCCAGGGAGAAAACAGGCCGCCGAGGACACAGAGATGGCTTCTAATCGCGAAGAGGTGCGCCTCACCAGCCTCGCTGCTTGCGCCGGTTGAGCGTCTAAACTGGGCGCCGAGGCCCTGGCGCAGGTTCTGCGCCCTCTTAAAGAGATATTCCCGGCGGCTGCCTATCCTGACCTTCTGGTGGGGTTAGGCGCTGCCGACGATGCTGCCGTCTATCGCCTGAACGACGACCTCGCCCTCGTCGCCACGACGGACTTCTTCACGCCCATCGTGGACGACGCCTACGCCTACGGCGCGATCGCCGCGGCTAACGCGTTGAGCGACGTCTACGCGATGGGAGGGCGGCCTGTCTTGGCGTTGAATATAGTCGCCTTGCCCAACGATCTCCCGGCGCATATCAGCGCGGAGATCATTCGCGGCGGCGCGGAGAAGGCAAGAGAGGCAGGAGTAGTCATCGCCGGCGGGCACAGCATCCAGGATGCCGAGCCGAAGTACGGCCTGATCGTCTTGGGATTCGCCCATCCGAAGAGGCTTCTGACCAAAGGTGGCGCGCGGCCGGGCGACGTCCTGGTGTTGACAAAACCCTTGGGCACGGGCGTCATCACGACCGCGCTCAAACGCAACCTGGCCGACCCGTCCGACGTAGCGGCAGCCATCGCCAGCATGATGCGGCTGAACCGCGAGGCCTCGGAGGCGGCTTTGGCCGTCGGTGCACGCGGTGCTACCGACATCACGGGTTTTGGCCTGCTGGGGCATGCCCAGGAGATGGCCGAGTTAAGCCATACGCGCCTCCGCTTCTTCTTCGGCGCGTTGCCTTGGCTCCCCGGCGCGCTTCGCTACGGGGAGATGGGGGCCTTCGCCGGAGGTGCGGGGAGCAACCGTCGCTATTTTGAATCGCACGTCACGTTTGCCGAATCGCTGAACAATGCACAACGCATGATGCTATGGGACCCGCAGACTTCTGGTGGCCTGCTCGTCGCAGTGCCGCCGCAGCGGGTGGATGAATTCCACATGCTGGCTGCATCGGGCACGTGGGTTGTGGGCGAGGTATTGGAGGGAGAAGGGATAGAGGTCAGCGCGTAAGAAACGCGAAACTAGAGACTGTACCCTGGCCGAGGGACTCTCCGCCCAGATGTGACCGCCATAGACTTCTACACCCCTGCGCGCCGGCAAGCCCAAGCCGATTCTCCTGTCTCCTGCGAACGAGATTCATCACCCCCATAGAAGCGATGTTGTCAGATGTTACAGGCACCGGTATTTAGATATATGTCTGCTATAATAATTGCAAGATTGAGGACATCTAGAGCATAATGTTGAAGGACAGGCTTTGACAAGGGATTGGAAAGATGATATACTCATTTTGGTTCATCGCACCCCTATTGCAGGATATTCCATGAAGTTCGGCGTTTATCTTAACCAATTCCTCCACAGGCCCGACCAACCTGTCTTCGGCGAAATCGTGGAGCAGGCACAATACATGGAGGAATTGGGCTACGACCTGATCGCCTTTGGCGAGCGCCATGTCCATCCCTCCGGCATCCATGAGATTCTGACCACCATGTCGGCCATGACGACCGCCACCCGTCGCGTGGGTATTTGCTCCGCCGGTTTCATCCTGCCCATCTACGATCCGGTTTTCCTGGCGGAGGCCACGGCCAACCTGGATGTCATCTCCGGTGGACGGCTCCTGTTCGGCATCGTGCAAGGGTATCGTCCGGAAGAACTAGCCATGTTCAACGTGCGTCCGGCGGAGCGGCCCGGACGCACCGAAGAGTCTCTGGAGATCATAAAGCGTCTGTGGGCCGGCGAGACGGTGACGTACCAAGGCCGTTATTATCGCACCACAGGCGCGTTCCTGTCGCCCTTGCCGTTGCAAAAGCCGCGCCCGCCTATCTGGATCGGCGCGCACGCGGAAGAGGCCATCCGTCGCGCCGCGCGCATCTCCGATGGCTGGATCGCTTCGTACAACGCCAGTGTGGACGAATTGGCCCACAAGATAGCCGTCTTCCGCCAGGCCGTGCAGGAATACGGAACCGCAGGCGATATTGTGCTGATGCGCGATGGCTTCGTCGCCGAGTCTTACGCCGAGGCGCGTCGCATTTTTGAAAAACCGATCTTGGACCTTTACCGCGGTTATGCCGAATGGAAGCGCGACTCGCCCGATGCCTACAAGTACGCCAATTTGACCTTTGAGGCTTTTGAGCATCGCCTGGTCTTCGGTGATCCCGGCACCTGCCGCCGCGCGGTCCAGCAATATGCCGATATGGGCGTGGGAACGCTGATTCTGCGCTTCCAGCCCCCCGGTCTCAGCCATCGAGACACGATGCGCTGCCTACGCCTCTTCGCCGAGGAAGTGATCACACCGCTGCGGGCAACAGAGCCCGTTCGCGCCTGATGGGAGGAGTGTCCTGCATGCTGCGCATCGGTATCGTGGGCGTGGATAGCACCCATACGCGAGCCAACGCCTCCATCTTGAACGGCGGCCAGGTGGACGGCGCGCGCTGCGTGGCCCTGTGGGGGCACGATCGCGGCATCGCCGAAGGGCTGGCCCGCGAGTTGGGTATCGCCCAGGTGGTGGAGCGCCCCGAAGACCTCTTGGGGATCGTTGATGCCGTCATGATCTGCGACCGCTATGGCGAAGCCCACTTCGCCCACGCGCGCCCCTTCGTGGAGGCAGGCTGCCCTACCTATGTGGACAAGCCGATGACCGACAGGTTGGACGAGGCGAAGGCCCTGGTGCAGATGGCAAAGGAGCGCGGCACACGACTCATGGCCGGTTCGTCCCTGCGCTTTGCCCCTGCCGTCCTCTCGCTCAGAGAACGGATGCCGTCGCTGGGGCCGCTGCGCAGCGTCATCCTTACCGGCCCAGCGGAAGGTGCTTTCCCCGACCCGCGTGCTCGCTTCCTGCCTTTCTACGGCATTCACCTGACCGAGCTGATGCAAGCCGTCATGGGGCAGGGTGTCGCCTGGGTACGCAGCAGCGGCAAGGGCCGCAACGAAGTGGCGACGGTTGCCTATCACGATGGGCGCATGGCGGTCTTGAATCTCCTGCGCGACTGGAAAGTAGGCTACCATCTGGCGGTCTTCGGGCAGGATGGGTGGGATGAAGCCCGGTTCACGACCGACGACTATCAGGCCGCCTACGTCGGACAGATGCAGGCGTTCCTGCGCATGGTGCGCACCGGCGAAGAGCCTATCCCGACCGCCAGCGCGCTGGAAGCGTTAGAGACAATCCTCGCGGTGGATCGCTCCGGCCAGAGCGGGGAGACCATCTATCTTGTCGGAGCATAACACCATTTCCCGATAAGGAGTCTAACATGCCAATCAGACTAGGCCCCGTAGAGTTGATCATCATCCTGGTGATCGTGATCCTGATCTTCGGCGCCGGCCGTCTGGCCGAATTGGGTGGCGCACTGGGCAAGACCGTGCGCGAGTTCCGGGCCGCAACAAAGGAAGAGCCGAAGGAAGAAGAAGCATCCGCCGAAGCAAAGAAATAACATTCGCCGCCCCGATCCCCCATGATGGCGTGGCCCAGCCCGAGGCGACGCACCAAATGGTGCGTCGTTTCTTTTCGGCGCGCCCATCATCATGATATAATCGTGCTACCGCGTTCGTGCCTTGATGCACAACAGGAGATACGATATGCCCTATCCGGCGATTTCCCTGACAGGAATACGCACCTACCACCTGGGAGAGCGACGAAACCTGGTGAAGTTGGCCGACCTGGTGCCACCGGATGCTCCCCCTCCACCCTTTAAGAACCCTGAACTGGACGAAGTGGCCGAGCGCATCATCGCCGCGCGGCGCGCCGGTTGCCTTGTCCTTTGGATGATCGGCGCCCACGTCGTCAAGAACGGCCTCTCGCTCCTCCTCATTGACCTTGTGCGCCGTGGCATCGTCAATCATATCGCCACCAACGGCGCGGGGGCCATCCACGACTTTGAATTGGCCCTGATCGGTGAGACCAGCGAGGATGTTGCCCGTAGCATTGAAGACGGGACGTTCGGCATGGCCGAGGAGACCGGCAGCCTAATGAACCGAGCCATTCAGGCAGGCGCGCGCGCCGGCTTGGGCATCGGCGAAGCGCTGGGGCGTTTCATCGCCGAGGATGAGCGGTTCCGCTTTCGGGAATACAGCCTCCTCTACAATTGCTATCGCCAGCGGGTGCCCTTCACGGTTCACGTCACGATCGGGACGGACATCATCCATCAGCATCCCCAGGTGGATTTCGGCGCGTTGGGCTGGGGAAGCGGCCAGGACTTCAAGATTTACGCCCACACGGTCAGCCGGTTAGAGGGCGGTGTTTTCTGCAATTTCGGCTCCGCCGTCACGGGCCCAGAAGTCTTTCTGAAGGCGCTCTCCATCGCCCGCAACCTGGGCCACGTGGTGGAACACATCACTACCGCCAATTTTGACCTGATTGCCCTGGGCGACTATCGGAAGCCGGTGGGGATGGACGTATATGATTACTATTATCGCCCGCGCAAGAACATCGTGAATCGCCCTACCTCTCTGGGCGGCAAAGGGTTTCATATCACCGGCGACCATCGGGCTACCATCCCCAATCTGCATCACCGCCTGATAGAGGCGTTGGGCTCAGAATTTCCATCTCGTGAACCTCCCTCCGGTGTAGCCGATGATGCACCGCTACCCCCTGCCGTTGCCCGCGTGGTGGAAGAACTGATCGCCCGCCGCCCGGAACTTGCCGCCATCACCAGAGATTTGGCACGCGCCTACCGGATGTTGGCCGCGTCCTTCGCGGCAGGAGGCACGCTCTTCCTGGGCGGCAACGGCGGCAGTCTTGCGGACGCGCTCCATATCTCCGGCGAACTCCTCAAGTCTTTCCGGCGCCCGCGCCCACTACCGGACAACGTGCGCCGCCGCTTTGCCTCCTTACCCGACGGTGAACGCCTGTCCGCACATCTGGAACAGGGGCTGCGCGCGGTAGTCCTGGGCGCGAATCCCTCCCTTGCCAGCGCGGTGCACAACGATAACCCGGTTGCCAACATCAACTATGCGCAGGAACTCTATGCCCTGGCGCGGCCCGGCGACGTTCTCCTGGCTATCAGCACTAGCGGCAATGCGGAGAACCTGAACCTGGCCGCGCAGGCCGCGCGTGTCCTGGGGGTGAAGGTCATCGCCCTGACCGGCGAAGGCGGCGGCAAGGTGGCATCTTTGGCCGATGTGGCGATACGCGCGCCTGCCCGCACCACACCAGAGGTGCAGGAACTGCACCAGCCGATTTACCACGCCCTCTGCGATATGCTGGACGTTCATTTCTTCGGAGAAAAATAACACCTACCACCAACCATCCCTCAGAATCTGGGGAGGCTCTCATGACACACCTATCGCGCGCTCGGCTGGAGGAACTGTTACGCGCCTTCCCGGCTATAGGCGTGGCCGTCGTGGGCGATTTTGCCCTAGATGCCTATTGGGTGGCCGACATGACCCGCTCGGAACTCTCGCGCGAGACGCCTCGTTTCCCCCTGCCTATTGTGCAGGAGGCTTATTCCCCCGGCGCGGCGGGGAACGTGGCCGCGAACGTGGCAGCCTTGGGCGTCCGGCGGGTCTTTGCCATCTCGGTATTGGGAGACGATTGGCGCGGGCGCATCTTGCGCGAGGAACTGGCGCGGCGCGGTGTGGAAGTGAGCACTTTGCTGACCGCGCCGGGCCGCGTGACGTGCGCCTACATCAAGCCGATTCGGCGCGGCTACAACAGCGAGCAGGAGGACGCGCGCCTGGACTTTGATAACTACGCTCCCCTGACAACGGAAACCGAGGACCGGTTGCTGGCGACGGTGGCCGACTCACTCCCCCACGTGCAGGCGGTGGCGGTGTGCGATCAGATGGCCCAAGGCGTCCTCACGCCGCGCGTGCGCGAGGGACTGATCCGGCTGGCGCGCGAGCATGCGGAGGTCTTTTTCTGCGCGGATTCGCGATATCGCATCGGCCTCTTTAGCGACATGGTGCTGAAACCCAACGAACTGGAGGCGGCGCGTGCCCATCGCCCCGACCGGCCACCGCAGGCCATAGATCGCACGGAGTTGGAGGCCATCGGCCTGGAACTGGCACGGCAGGCACGGCGACCTGTGTATATCACCATCGGTGCAGATGGCGCGCTTCTCTTTGTCGGCAACCGCTGCGAGCATCTCCCTGCGCCGCGCGCTCAACCGCCCATAGATACGGTGGGCGCGGGCGATACCTTTATCTCCGCCCTTTGCGCGGGCCTTGCCGCAGGCGCAAGCTCGGCGGAAGCGGGCGCGCTGGCGAATCTGGCAACGGCGGTCACCATTAAGAAACTCAACACCACGGGAACCGCCTCGCCTGCGGAGTTAAGAGCAAAGTATGAGGAAGTGCAGGGAACATGGTAGCAGAACAGCATCGGTTTTCCGGCGATTGGCTGCGCGTGCTTAACCCCAACGTCGTGCGAGGCCGCTTTCGCCACGCGCTCTTTGACTTTGACGGCACGATCTCGGTGATCCGCCAAGGCTGGGAAGGGATCATGGGCCCCCTGATGGTGGAGATGATCTGCGACGGCCACGAGCCGACGCCGGAGATAGAAGCGGAGGTGCGAGAATACATTGACCGCTCCACCGGCATCCTGACCATTGAGCAGATGCGCTGGCTGGAGGAAGCGGTGCGGCGACACGGGCTGGCCAAGCGGGTGCGCACGGCCCGCGCCTACAAACGCATCTATATTGAGCGGCTGCTGGTCCCTGTGCGCGAGCGATTGGGACGGCTGGCCCGCGGCGAAGTGACGCAGGATGACCTGATGATAGCAGGCGCACGCCGGTTTGTGGAGGGACTTCGTGAGCGGGGGCTGACGCTCTACGTGGCGAGCGGAACCGACCACAAGTACATGGTGCAGGAGGTAGAGGCCCTCGGCATGGCCCACTTCTTCAACGGTGGCATGTACGGCGCACGCGACAGCGGCGAGGCATGGACAAAAGAGCGGGTCATCGCGCGCATTCTGGCCGACTATGCCTTGCACGGCCCTGAACTCCTGGTCGTGGGCGATGGGCCGGTGGAGATTCGCCAGGCAAAGGCGCAAGGCGCGGTGGCGTTGGGCGTGGCGACGGATGAGGTGAAACGCTCCGGCTGGAACGAATGCAAGATCGCCCGTCTGACCAACGCAGGAGCGGACCTGCTCACGCCCGATTTCAGCCATCACGACGCCTTGTTGGGTTATCTGTTTCCCGACGCTTAAAGGCCATCATCGGATAAAAGCCGGCGGCATAAACGGCATGGCCCCTTCTGAGGATGCCTCTCGTTGCCATTTTCCTCTATCCTGGTTATAATCTTTTCGTGCCGCCCAAGAGCAAATGTTGGAACATTAAGTCTATCAGGTCACCGGTGCCGCCTGCCGTCCGATCCCGTCTGCGGGGCATCTCCTCATCACCCATTGTGGCACAGGTGCTCTACAACCGCGGCTTGGCGGACCCTGAACGCGCGCGCGCTTTCCTGCGGGGCACACTGCCACTGCACGACCCCTTCCGCCTGAAAGACCTGCCGGAAGCCGTCGCACGCATCCGCCAGGCCATCCAACGGGGTGAGCCCATCGCCGTTTACGGCGACTTCGACGCCGACGGTGTGACCGCGACCGTCCTGCTGGTGCAGACCTTGCAGGTAATGGGCGGCAAGGTGCAACCCTATATACCTGACCGGGTGGACGAAGGCTACGGCCTCAACGAGCAGGCGTTGGGCAAACTGGCCGACCAAGGTATCCGGCTCGTGATTACGGTGGACTCGGGCATCCGTTCGGTGGCCGAGGCCCACTATGCCCGTCGGCGCGGCCTTGACCTCATCATCACCGATCACCACCACCCTGCCCAGGAAATGCCCGATGCCTTCGCCGTCATCAATCCGAAGCGCCCCGATTGCGACTATCCCTTCAAGGAATTGTCGGGCGTAGGCCTGGCATTCAAAGTGGCACAGGCACTCCTGTCGTTCGCGCCCGGCCTCGCCGACGAAGAGGAACTGCTGGACCTGGTTGCTTTGGGCACGGTGGCCGACATCGTACCGTTGCAAGACGAGAATCGGGCCTTGGTGCAAAGGGGCCTGACCCGCCTCAACGCCCCGGCTCGCGCCGGTGTGGACGCCCTGCTAAAGTGCGCGGGCCTCGCGCCGGGGAAGATAGACGCCAACGCCATCTCCTTCATGTTAGGGCCTCGGCTCAATGCGGCAGGCCGGCTGGAGTCGGCTATGACCGCCTACGATCTCTTGAGCGCGTCCGACCCCTCTATCGCCGAGCCGCTGGCCCAGAAGGTGAACGCCCTCAATCGCGAGCGCCAGGAATTGACCGCGCAGGCCGTAGAGGAGGCGAAGGCACAAATTGAGGCCACACCCGGCCACGGCTTCATTCTATTTGCCGGAGGCGATCGGTTTCGGGCCGGCATCGTCGGCCTGGTGGCGAGCCGGCTGACGGAAGAATATCACCACCCGGCCATCGTCATGGAGAACGGTCCGGAGACGACACGCGGCTCCGCCCGCAGCATTCCGGAGTTTCACATCACAGCCGCGTTAGATGAGTGTCGCGATCTCCTGATACGGCACGGAGGCCACGCCGCTGCTGCCGGTTTCACCGTGCGCAATAGCAACCTGCCGGCTTTGAAGGAGCGTTTACAGGAGATAGCCGCCGACCGCCTGCGTGACCACGAGCTGGTGCCGACCCTGGACGTGGATGCCGAGGTGCGCTTCGGCGACCTGAGCCCAGAGCTGCAACGCGAGCTTGCCCGTCTGGAGCCGTACGGCCACGAGAATCCGGTTCCCATTTTGTGCACCCGTGGCGCGCTCGTGGTGGATTCGCGCGCCGTCGGCCCCGACGGCAAGCATCTGAAGCTGACCTTGAGCGACGGCATGCTTTGGTTGGATGCCATCGCCTTCCGGCAGGCACACTGGATAGGCCACCTGCCTCCTCAGGTAGATGTGGCTTTCACATTGGAAGTTAACGAATGGAACGGCGAGCGTCGTTTGCAATTGAACGTGCAAGACCTGCGACCGACGACACAGGAGGGAAGCGGGCTATGAACATCCTGTTCAGCGTGCGCGGCCAGCGGCTGGAAGAACAGTGGCGCAAAGCCGCGCAGTTTATAGATTTCCGCGCCCACAAAGTTTATTTTCTGCACGTCTTTGACCCATCGCTCATTGAAGGGTTAGACGAGGCGCAGCATTATACGCTTCCGCGCCGCCTCTCGCCCCAACGCGAGGCCGAGATGCGCGCCGCGGAACGGGCCCGCAGCGAGGAGCGTCTGGCGCAGGCGAAGGCGCTGGCCGCCGCCGACGGCGTGGAGGCGGAAACCATCCTGGCCGAGGGGCCTGCCGCCGAGACCATCTTGCACGTCGCACGGGAGCGGCAGATGGGCCTCCTCATCCTGGGGCGCCAGCATCCGGGCCTGAAACGGTTTTTGCTGGGCGGCGTCGCGCGCTTCGTGGTGGACAAGGCGCCCTGCTCGGTGTTGCTGCTGCGGTAAATTGGGTGATCCAGGAGATTTCACTTCATGAAGCTGAACGTTCGGATTCGCCTCAACGTTCCTCTCAAAATCGCCTTCATCTTCGCCGCGCTCGGCATCACCATGACGCTTGTCGGCGTCGCGCGCGGCCTTGTGCCCCTAAACCCCGCGTCCATCATCGTCGCCCTTGTCCTCTCCGGCGGTTCGTGGGGCATCGTCAGCTGGGCCATCGCCACCGCCGCCGTGGACTCGGAGCAAGACGTACAAGAACCTGATTGAGAGACCTCGCAGGAGATCACATGACACCCGTCTCACCATCGCTAAACGACCTGCGCGCCTTCATCCTAGACATGGACGGTGTCCTTTATGAGGGTGATGCCGTGCTGCCCGGCGCGGTGGAGTTTATCGCCTACCTGCAACGCGAAGGCACGCCCTTCCTCATGCTCACCAACAACGCCATGCGTACGCCGGGCCAGTACGTTGCCAAGCTGGCCCGCATGGGCATCTCCGTCACCGAGGATCGTATCTTCACCTCGGCCCTGGCGACGGCGGACTATGTGGCAGGCATCGCCCCCGGCGCGCGCGTCCTCGTCGTCGGGCAAGATGGCCTGATAGACGCCTTGCGGGCGCGCGGCCTGACCCTCGTCTCCTATGCCGACGACAAGCCCGATTTCGTCGTTGCCGGCCTGGATATGACCCTGACCTATGATAAACTGCGCGAGGCCACGTGGGCCATCCGCCGTGGCGCGACTTTCATCGCCTCCAACCCCGACGTCACCTATCCCACAGAGCGCGGCGAGGCCCCCGGCGCGGGGGCCGTCGTTGCCGCGTTGCAGGCCGCATCGGGCGTATCTCCGCGCGTCATCGGCAAGCCGGAGTCGGGCATCTTCGCCCAAGCCCTTATCCGATTAGGAACCGCCGCCCCCGAAACGGCGATGGTGGGCGATCGGGTAGAGACGGACATCATGGGTGGCGCGCGCGCCGGTTTGCGCACCATCCTGGTCCTCAGCGGCGTCACGCGCGAGGCCGACCTGCCTAACCTCCCCCTGCAACCCGATTGGGTCTTCCCCGACCTGGCCGCCCTGGCTGCCGCCTGGCGCAAGCGAAACACCGCTTGACTTTGCCGATCCCCTTGGCTATACTCGTGCTATGAGCGAGCGCGTCTGCATCCTGGACCTAAGCCGCGAGGAACTAAAAGAGAAACTGGCCGCCTGGGGTGAGCCTGCCTACCGGGCCGACCAAATATGGCACTGGCTCCTGCGGGAATTGGAGACCGACCCCGCGCGCATGACGAATCTTTCGGCGTCGTTGCGCGCCCGCCTGGCTGCGGAAGCGACGCTCAACCCCCTGACGCTGGCGATGGAAACCGTCTCGCGCGACCGTCTGGCCCGCAAGGCCCTCTTCACCCTGCCCGACGGCCAGACCATTGAGACGGTTCTCATGCTCTACGACAAAAGGCGCACCCTCTGCATTTCCACGCAGGCAGGGTGCGGCATGGGCTGTCCCTTCTGCGCGACGGGTCTCAGCGGCTTTGCCCGCAACCTGACGCCGGGCGAGATCGTGGCCCAAGTCCTCTATTACGCGCGCTGGCTGCGCGATCCGGAGGCGGGAGGCCACGACGCCGCTCCGGTCCACCGCCCTACGAACGTCACCAACATCGTCGTGATGGGAATGGGCGAACCCTTCGCCAACTACAATGCTACCTGGCAAGCATTACGCATGTTGACAGACCCGCACGGCTTCGGCCTGGGCGCGCGCCACATCACCCTTAGCACCGTCGGCATCGTGCCCGGCATTGAGCGCATGGCCGAGGAACCGTTGCAGGTCGGCCTGGCCGTGAGCCTCCACGCGCCGACGGATGAACTGCGCAACCGGCTCGTGCCCATCAACCGCCGTTATCCTATTGCCCAACTGTTGGCCGCTTGTCGTCATTATGTAGAGCGCACGCGCCGGCGCGTCTCTTTTGAATACGCGCTCATGAGCGGCATCAACGACGACCCGATCCAGGCCCGCCAGCTGGCCGACCTGTTGGACGGGCTTCTATGCCACGTCAACCTGATCCCCCTCAACCCGGTGGCAGGCTCTCCTTTCCAGCCATCGCCACCGGAACGCGTGCGTGCTTTTGTGGTTGAACTGAAGAAACGCGGTATCCCCACCACGCTACGCCTGCGCCGGGGGATTGAGATTGATGCGGGCTGCGGCCAGCTGCGCCGCCGCCTTGAGCAGAAAGTGCCTGTGCAGTCGTCGTCGGTGCACATATAAAAAGGCGACGGGAGCAACCCTCGCCGCCCTTTTTATTTATCAGCCTCTGTCGGTGTTATCCCGACCGCCTATTTGGCGTAATCCACCGCCCGCGTCTCGCGAATCACCGTCACCTTGATCTGACCGGGGTACTCCAGGCTCTCCTCTACCTTCTTGGCGATGTTTCTGGAAAGTTGGATCGCGCCCAGATCGTCTATCTCTCCGGGTTTAACGATGATGCGTACCTCCCGCCCGGCCTGGATGGCGAAGGATTGGGCAACGCCGGGGAAAGAGTTCGCGACATCTTCCAATGCCTGCACCCGCTTGATGTAGGTCTCAAGAGACTCGCGGCGCGCGCCGGGCCGCGCTCCGGAGATGGCATCCGCTGCGGCCACCAGGATAGCCTCAATGCTCTGAGATTCTTCTTCGCCGTGATGTGAGGCGATGATGTTGCATACCTTGGCGGACACGCCATAGCGACGAGCAATCTCGGCCCCCACCAGGGCGTGAGGGCCTTCCTGCTCATGACTGACCGCCTTGCCTATGTCGTGCAGCAGGCCGCCCATCTTCGCTGCCTTCACGTCCGCCCCTATCTCCATGGCTAGGATGCCGGCCAGGTGTGCCGTCTCAATGGCGTGAGCATGTTGGTTCTGGCCGTAGGACGAACGGAACTTCAGCCGCCCCACCAATTTAACGATCTCCGGATGAAGACCTTGCAGGCCGGTCTCTATGACGGCGCGCTCGCCCTCCTCCCGAATGATGCGTTCCACCTCTTCGCGCGCCCTCTCCACCTCTTTCTCTATTCGCGCCGGGTGGATGCGCCCATCCTGCACCAGCTTGCTGAGGGCCATGCGTGCGACCTCTCGTCGCACGGGATCAAAGCAGGAGATCAGAATCGCCTCCGGCGTGTCATCTACCACTAAGTCCACGCCGGTGGCGTTCTCAATCGCGCGAATGTTGCGCCCCTGGCGACCGATGATGCGCCCCTTCATCTCATCATTAGGCAATGCCACAGAGGTGACGGTGGTCTCGCTGACCTGGTCGGATGCGATGCGCTCTATGGCCAGGGCGATGATCTCTCGTGCTTTCTTCTCGCCTTCCTCTCTAGCCTGAGCCTCTACCTCTCGGATGACGCGGGCCATGTCGTTGCGAGCTTCGGCCTCCACGGTTTGCAGGAGCAAGGCTTTTGCCTCTTCAGAACTCAAGCCTGAGATGCGTTCCAATTCGGCCCGACGGGCCTGTTCCATTTCCTCCAGTTTGTTAAACCGTTTATCCAGCTGGCTTTGTCGCTCGTTGAGTCGCCGGTCTCGCTGTTCTATCTGTTCTGCTTTGCGCTCAATGGCCTCCTGGCGTGCCTGAATACGTTCCTCCAGCCGCTGTATCTCTCGTCGTCGCTGATTGATCTCTCGTTCTGCCTCGGCCCGCAGGCGAAGACCCTCGTCTTTGGCCTTCAGGATCAGGTCTTTCGCGGCAGCATCGGCCTCGGCCAGAACACGCTCTGCCTGTGCCTGAGCCGACCTCAATTTGGATTCGCTTTGGTATCTCTGGAGGACGTAACCAAGAGCAAAGGCGATGACTGCGATCACCAGGGCGATAACCAGCTCCACCAGCAAACCTAATTCGCCCATTTCGTTCCTCCACTTCCTTACTCAGAATTAAGTTGATTCGTTTGCTTCATCCTCTTCCTGGGGTGATGATGTCTTGCGTTCCTCGCGCCAGAGGCGATCCACCACCGTGCGTATTACCTCGTAATCAAAGCCACGGCGGGCCAGGAAAGCGCCCAGCCTGTGGCGAAATTGCCGATAGTCCAGGCTACCGAGCCGCGCGGCTCGCGCCCGTGCCGCCTCATAAGCGCTTGTCTCCGGGTCTATACCGGTGATGGCCTGAGCGATTGTCTCTTCATCCAACCCCTTTTGCCGCAGCTCCTGGCGCAGCGCGCGGGGGCTGCGGGGACGGAACTGCTCGCGGTCTTCCACCCAAGCCCGCGCGAAGGCGACATCGTCCACCAGGCCGATCTCGCGCAGGCGTTGCAATTCCGCCTCAACCACCTCCGGTGGAAACTGCCGACCAGCCAGGTAACGCCCTATCTCCGCCGCGCTGCGCGCGCGGTAACTCAAATAGCGGAGCGCGTCTTCGTGGGCACGCTCTTGGGCGTCGCGCGCCTGCAACGCCGCGATTTCCTCGTCACTGAGAGACTGGCCGCGTCGCAGATGGGCCGCCTCCACGAGCGTCAGCGTGAAGGCGCGCTGACCATCCAGATAGACTTCTACTCGTTGCCGGTTGCGCCTGTGCAAGCGCAGGGCCGTGATGGTAGCGGGCATCGTACCTGCCATGATAACGCAAAGCCGTGGCTTTCTGCCACGGCTTCTTCTGGGACGCACGCAACCCGCCCTATGCTCCACCCGGCAAGGTGGAGCGACACGTTGGTTCTCGGCTGATCTCACCACAAATGCACAAACCCTGAGCGAGTCAGGAACAATCCCTACCCAGAATCCAACACCTTCGGGAGGTCGGGATAGTATGGACGGCCTGCGGCCATACCAGACCCTCCGCTACCGAGCGGCCTTGCCCTGAGGTAACGCCCAGGCCTGGACCAGACGATGAACACAACGAAAGGGTTGCTCATAAACCCAGATAATAGCAATGGCAGACCCGCGCTCCTACGTTGCTTTGGGAGCAGACGGGATAGAGGCAGGATGTAGAGGTAACCCTGCCGCGCTTCGGATTTTATTCTCAATCTCACGCGCCAGTTCTGCATTCTGGCGCAGCATTTCTTTCACATTCTCGCGGCCTTGACCCAGGCGAATGTCGCCATACGAAAAGAACGAGCCCCTTTTCTCAATGAGGCCCATGCCGACCGCGACATCCAGCAAATCGCCCTCGCGCGAGATGCCCTGATTGTACAATATGTCAAACTCTGCCACTCGGAAAGGCGGTGCCACCTTGTTCTTCTTCACGGTGACCCGCGTCCGGTTCCCTATGACCTCTTCCCCCTGTTTGATGGATTCCACGCGGCGCACGTCCAGCCGCACCGAGGCATAAAACCGGAGGGCCATCCCCCCTGTAGTCGTCTCCGGATTGCCGAACATGACGCCGATCTTCTGGCGCAACTGGTTGGTGAAGACCAATGCCGTGTTGGAGCGTTTGATCGCTCCTGCCAACTTGCGCAGGGCCTGGCTCATCAGCCGCGCCTGCAGGCCTACCTGAGGCTCGCCCATTTCCCCTTCTATCTCCGCACGCGGCACCAGCGCAGCCACAGAATCAATAACCACCACATCTATCGCACCGCTGCGTACCAGGGCCTCTGCGATCTCCAGAGCCTGTTCACCCGTATCGGGCTGCGAGATGTAGAGGTTATCCACGTTCACGCCACACTGACGGGCGTAGGTGGGGTCAAGGGCATGTTCGGTATCTATAAAGGCTGCGATACCTCCCAGCCGCTGCGCCTCGGCGATGATGTGTTGGCAGATGGTCGTCTTGCCCGAAGCCTCAGGGCCATATATCTCGGTGACGCGACCGCGAGGAATGCCGCCCACACCTAGCGCAATATCCAGCGACAGGGAACCGGTGGGAATGACATCCACCACCAGTTGGCGTGCATCGCCCATCTTCATGATGGCACCGTCGCCGAAGCGTTTGCGCAGCGTGGCCAGGGTTGTTTCCAGGGCTTTCTCACGGCCTTCCACCGACATAGGCGGCTGCTCTCCTTATGCTTGTTGATAACAAGTGTACATCATACCGTCGGAAAACGCAAATCATTTAATCTTTTATTAACATTGCTCGCATGATCGCCAGGCCGGTGGGCACAATTTCCCATTTCCCCGCTCCTGTCTTCATGTTATCATGAAGTGTAACCTCTGGGGCGGTGGAGATAGAACATGAGCGAAGCACATTTTTTCCCCTCACCGAAACGACACGGGCATTGGCTGTCCTTTATCCTGCTCTTCTCGCTCATCTGTGGTCAGGGAGCCGTCGCCATGGCCGCGCCTGCCGCGCCTCCTCCGCCGCCTGTTTTGATCGTCCCGGAAGACGGAGCCATCACGACAGGAACCAGCGAACCGCCTGTCGGCGTACCTACCTTTCGCTGGGCAGCCGTGTCAGGGGCGACGCGCTACCACATTCAGATTAGCGCATCCCCGGGTTTTGCCTCGCCGGTGGACGAAAGCGATACGATCGCGCTGGTCTATACGCCCAAGATGGCCCTGGCAGATGGCATCTATTATTGGCGGGTGCGCGCCGGTAACGCAACGGAATGGGGTTCCTATAGCGAGGTGCGCAGCTTCACAAAAGATTGGAGCGACGGCGGCACGCTCCTTCCTCACTTGCTATCACCGCCAGCAGAGGCAGTACTGGAGGCGTTTGATGGTGATGGCTTCACCTGGACACCGGTGACCGGTGCCGCCAGTTACAAATTTGAGATCGATGATGACCCTTCCTTCACAAGTCCAAACTATCAGGCGACAACTTTGGCCAGAAGCCACACGCCGACCAGCAAGTTGGGCAATAATCGCTACTACTGGCGGGTGACCCCCTTGGATCGACAAGGCCATCTGGGCACGCCCAGCGAAGTGCGCGCCTTCACTATGTCGTGGTCCGGCGCGCCGGTGCTCCTTTCTCCTGAAAATAACCTAATCGCCACCTTCACGCCCAATTTTGCTTGGACGGCGGTAGCCGGCGCGCAACAGTATTTTCTCGAGATCAGCACCGCGCCCGATTTCAGTGCCGCCATCACCACCTACGCGACCCGGAACACTACTTTCTGCCCCCCAGAGGGTCTGGCGAACGATCAGGAATACTACTGGCGCGTGCGCGCAATGGATGCCGTAGGCAACAGCGGTTCATACAGTGCCGTGCGCCGCCTGGAGATGCGCTGGCATCTGGTACCGGAGCCGCTCTGGCCGATGAACAACTGGACGGGAGCCCCGCATCCCGTCTTCGCCTGGACCCCTGTGGCCGGGGCCGAGAAGTACGAGATATGGATTGACGAATCGCCCGGCTTCGCCACACCGTACAAGAGAGAGGTCTTTGCACCGTGGTACGCGCAGACCGAGTACTGGGATCTGCGAGTGGCCCTGACCTGGTATTGGAAAGTGCGCGGCGTGGATGGCCGCGGCAACGTGACTCCATGGAGCGAAACACGGAGTTTCACATTCGGCTTTCCTTTCAGCGCCAGCCCTATTTTCCCGCTTCCTTATTACGAACCACGTCCTGATCTGACGCCAGTGGTCGACGATCCGACCGTCGGTTTCCCGCTCTTCGTTTGGGATACGGTCCATGACCACTCCATTGGCCCACCGTTCCCCATGGCCGATCATTATCTGTTAGAAGTGGACGATGATCCGGCCTTCGGCAGCCCCAATTTCGTGGTGGAAACGGCAGGACAGGCCGCGGCCCCCACGACAGACCATCCTTTCAACAACCTGACGACCGGCCTCTACTATTGGCGGGTGAAGGCCTATCGCGAAGGTCGCCTTCTGGCAGCCGAGTCGGTGCAACTGGCACGCATTGACCCGGCAAACCCCGGCCTCCCTCGCAAAGATACCATCACCCTCCTGTATCCTGCCGACGGTCACGAAGTGGTGGTGGACCCACCTATCCTGGGGTGGTATCCCATCACCGGCACGACCCGTTATCGCGTCCAGATCGCGACGGATGTCGCCTTCACCGAGATCGTGGACGAGGCACAGCCTACGTCGTTTCACTACGTGCCCTTCCAAGGGCGGACGGTACGGCCTGTGAGCGGCACCTATTATTGGCGTGTCCGTTCGGAAGTGCCTCAAGGCTCTTGGAGCGAGGTTCGGCACTTCAACCTCAGCCACCGGCTCCTGACCTCCAACACCTTTGACTATCAACTGCCGTCTCCCATTTCTACCGATAGCCGGAATCAAGTCGTCCTGGGCCCCGACGAAGGATTGGGCGTCTATGATCTGACAGGGCTCTATGCCGCCCAGGATCGTGACCCTGTGCAGGGCCTCTTTTGGGTTTTTAACGTGCAGGGCCTTGACAGCGCCGATGGCGAAGTGAGCTACGCCATCTACTTTGATTCCGACCATGTAGCCGGATCGGGAGGAGTGACCGATCCCCTGGGCAACCCCTTCAGCGCAACATCACTTCATCTGCCGGAGGCCGTCCTTTACGTTGAGCGTAACGCCGGTAACCAGGTTGATCGCGCCCGCCTCTGGCAATGGAATGCCACCGGCAAGGCCTGGAACCCGCCGCAGACGCTCTCCGTCCTGGGCGGTAAGGCAGTGATGGTCAATCCTGGCCTGCTGGAGATTCGTATCCCCCACGCCGCGATTCCAGGAGTCGGCGTGGCCAACTGGTCGGGGAGCCTGGCGATGCAAGTGTTGACGGTGCCGATCGCCGGCGGCGCGATCCGAGATACAATCCCCGACGAGCCGACGACACCTCTGACTCACTTCGCCTTCACGTCGGACATGGTCAATCTCATCTACCCCTTTGACACACCGCTGGACGCTCCCATCACCTATCGTTCGCTACCGCCGCTGCGCTGGTTCATGCCCTATTGGGATTCGGTGGACGGTTACCATCTGGAGATCGCGAGAGACCCGGCCTTTACCGACATCGTCTATACCTGGGAGAACTATGAGAATACCCCGCTGACGCCAAGCCCATACTACGCGCTCCTGGCAACTGCGTTTGTGCCGTTGACCCCCATTGAAGATAACGAAACCTATTACTGGCGCGTCAGGGTTCGCCACGAGCACTACGTGCCGTTGCGGCCTGACCTCTTTGATTACGGCCCCTGGTCCAAGCCGTTTCGCTTCCGCCTGGAGAGCCACATGCCGACCAACCTGCAGGTGACACCAGCCAGCCCCACGGACCGCACGCCGACCTTCTCGTGGGATCGGGTGAATGGAGCAGGCGCGTACCGCATCCAGATTGATAACGATTCCAACTTCTCATCGCCTATCATTGAGTTGGATACCAACGCCAACACCTATACCCCCGATGAGCCGCTCATCAGGACTTTCCGAGATGGCACCTATTTCTGGCGGGTGCGCATCCGTCGCGGTAGAAAAGGCCCCGTTCAGGGCGTCTATGGCCCCTGGACGGCAACGCAGACCTTCGTCAAATCCTCGCCCGCGCCTCTGGCCCTCAGGCCTGCCGCAGATGAGAAGGTCTATACCATTCCCACTTTCCGCTGGCAGGGTATCCTCACTCCGACCGTAGAACCGAAACTGGCCGCGCCCAAGTATAAGGTGATGGTGGACGACGACCCGAATTTCAGCAGCCCGTTGCCTGTCTTTGTCACTGATGGAGTGATCCTCACCCCCGACAAAGGCAAGAAGTTCCTCGATGGAACCTGGTATTGGAAAGTGGCAATGGTGGGCGCGAACGGCACCGACGGCCCCTATGGCCCCGTGCAGAGATTCTACAAAGAGTACGAGTCGCCTGAACTCGTCAGCCCGGCTCCCGGCGCGCGCGTCCCGCTCGTACCGACCTTCGTCTGGAAGCCGGTGGACGGTGCGGCCTATTACCAGTTGGAGTTCGGTAGCGACCCGGCGTTCATCGTGAAGCAAACCGTCTCCACAGATAACACCTCCTATACGCCGACTCTGGCGTTTACCTACAAGACCGTCTATTGGCGTGTGCGGATTTTTGATCTGGATAATGTGGGCGGTTCCTATGAAACGGGGCGCGTGAGTATGGGATACGTGCAGTTCATGCCCGGTGTGCTGCGCGGCGGCCGTTAGACGCGACAGACCCTCACATCACTCCGGAAACGTAGAGGCAATGCGTCGGATCGTCTCTACGTTTTTTATCTTAAGCCATTGCCACTCATGCAGGTCGGGTGTATAATTGAGGCATGTAACCTCTCCATCTCCCTGTTTCCCTCCTCACCCTGAATCGGGGAAAGTAGGGAGAATCAAGGGGAGAGAAGAGGGTCTGTTGGGGCCCTCGCGATCGGCTTGGCTTCACAGGCCAGAGAGAAAACGAGGTGACACCATGACACCACCAAGACCTTGGTACGAGGACGACGTCTTCTGGGCGGAGGTTGAACCCGTCCTCTTCCCCGCGCGGCGTCAGGTGGATGCCGCGACCGAGGTGGAGAACCTCATTGCCCGCGCGGCCCTGTCGCCGGGCGCGCGCATCTTGGATCTTTGTTGCGGCATCGGCAGGCACTCGTTAGAGTTGGCGCGTCGCGGTTACCACGTCACCGGGGTGGACCGCACGCGCGTCTATCTGGAGCGAGCAGAAAAGCAGGCTATGGCCGAGGGATTGGACGTTGAATTCGTCCGGCATGACATGAGAACCTTCTGCCGTCCGGACGCGTTTGATGCCGCTATCAACCTTTTCACATCCTTCGGCTATTTTGAGAATCCCGACGAAGACCGGCAGGTTATCCGGAACATCTACCTTTCCCTCAGGGCAAGCGGCGTCTTTGTCATAGATGTAATAGGGAAGGAAGTCCTGGCGCGCATCTTTCGCGAGCGGGACTGGTACGAACTGGATGGCACCCTGTTCTTGGAGGAGCGTAAACTCAGCCGGAATTGGGGCTGGGTAGAAAATCGCTGGATCATGCTGCGGGGAAACCGCCGCTCTGAGGTCACGCTATCGCACCGCCTCTATTCTGCCACCGAATTGACCACTCTGCTGAAGGACTGCGGTTTTGCAAGCCTTGAGGTCTATGGCGACATGGCCGGAAGACCTTATGACCACACCGCGAAAAGGCTGGTAGTCGTGGCACGCAAATAAGTGTGGTGTATCGGCGTGATATGTCATATATCATAGACCTGGAGGCGGTTCCATGTTAGGCTCTACATAGGGTACCTATTGCCATCCAACACGCCCAAAGGAGGTCGTATGCCAGAACCGACAGACTCATGTGTCAAGCCGGCACGGGGGCCAATCGTGCCGGAAGCCGCGGCCACAGAACCTGTAACAAGCCTAGACTACCAGGAGGTACCTAAGATGATCGCTCGCGTCGGCAAGCCTGCCCCGGACTTTGAGGCGAACGCCTTTGTTGAGGGTGGCTTCAAGCCGGTCAAACTCTCCGATTACAAGGGGAAGTGGGTCGTCCTCTGCTTCTACCCCGGTGACTTCACTTTTGTCTGACCGACAGAATTGTCGGCAGTTGCCGTCAAATATCCCGAACTGAAAGCCCTCGGCGTGGAAGTCCTGGCGATGAGCACGGACAGCCGCTTCAGCCACAAGATTTGGCAAGAAGAAGAACTCAGCAGGATGGTGCCGGGCGGTGTGCCGTTCCCGCTGCTATCGGATGCCGGCGGACGCATCGGCGCGATCTACGGCGTCTATGACGAAGAGGCGGGCGTGGATATCCGCGGGCGATGCCTCATTGACCCGGACGGCGTGTTGCAAGCGATGGAAGTGCTCACCCCAGCGGTAGGCCGCAACGTTGCCGAATTGATCCGGCAGGTGAAGGCCTTCCAGCACGTACGGGCTACGGGCGAGGTGACACCTTCCGGCTGGCAACCCGGCAAACCGACCCTGAAGCCCGGCCCCCAACTGGTGGGCAAGGTGTGGGAAGTCTGGAAGCCGGAGATGGCATTCTAAGGACCTCTCAAATTTGACGCCGTCTGCGAAGCGCAAATCACCCTACGGCCCGGAGCCAACGCTCCGGGCCGTAGGGCTTATGCAGTTTTTATGGTTTGGCTCCCTCTTCTCCCCCTCAGTGGGGTTCAGGGGCGGACAGTTTTATGAACCTGGCCCTCGCGACGAAGATGCAGGGGTACACCCCCCTTGCCGGGGATCCTGGGGATGCCCCCTGTACCCATGCGGGTTCCCACCTGCCAAGACCTCTCTTCTCTCCCCTTCGTCCCCCCTCCTCTCCCCGAATCGGGAAGAGGAGGAGGGGAGGGGGTGGAGAGAGGTTATATGGAGCACATCCCCATACCCCTGTGCGGGGACGAAGCCCCCCTGCTCCCATCAAAGCGAAAACCGTCCGCCCTTCAACCCCTCGCGGTCGGGGTCGCGGTGGGTGTCGGGGCCGGCGTCGGCGTGGAGGTCGGCGTCGGGGTAGGTGTGGGTTTCTGGGGGCCGACCAGATAAACGGCGGCCCAGGGCTTGTACTTGCTGACGAAGGTGTCTTGTAAGATGATTTTGTCGCCCTGCTTCACAACCCGCTTCACCGTCACATCTTTCCCCTCTTTGGCCCAATCTACCTGTTTCTTCTCGCCCGGCTTCAGGGAAGGGTCTTCTTCATAAATGGGCGGCGGCGCGGGCTGTACGTTCTCCTCTTTGCGTTCAACGATCTCTACGGTACGGTCGGGCTTGGTGCCGTAGAAACTGAAGGTCAGTTTGCCGGTCTTGGTATCCGCGTCGGCTTGGATGAGCAGATAGGCGGAGGTATCGTTGCGAAACTTGAAATCCACGTTCGGCGTGTAGATCGTCGCATCCAGGCCGGGCTCGCCATACCAGCTCACGATGTAGCCGTGGGCCCAACGCTCCACGATAGGGAATCCACCCCAGAAGGCAGCACGGAACACGGTGGTGCTAACTTGGCAAACGCCGCCACCGATGCCGACCGCGGTGCGGTCACCCCAGATCACGAGGCCCTCGGTGAAGCCGTTTTCCTTGGTGATCTCGCCAACATATTTATTGAAAGAGAAGATGCCACCTGGCGGGATGATGACGTTCTGAAATTTGGATGCGGCCGCAACGATGTTCGCGACCCGCTCTTTGCTTGACCCCGCGAAAGATGTGGAACCTTGCGAAACCAACTCTTTGATGCCCATCTTGTCCATATCTTCGGTGGCAATCTCAGGCCTGACGAGGTCCACCGCCAAAGTCACCGCGCGTTGATCACCGAAAGCGGCTTCCACGATGCGTTGAGCCGTCTCGGCCACGTTCAGCTGCCAACCGTTTCGGCTAGGGGTGACGGGCGTGAGCACTTTCGTCTCCGGATTGAAAGAGAAAGTTCCGTCGCGGGGCTCGCGCGCCAATTTAGGGGCGAGTTCCGTTGCCACGTAGGCGCGCACCTGATCTGCGTCCACACCGGCCACCAGCCTGGCGCGGCCATCCGGCCCGACCTCCTGGCGCAAGGTGAGCCATTGGGCCAGCGTCTCCGGGGGAATCGTTGCCTGGAACCCTTCCTCGCCATCGCGGAAGGCCAGCGAGATGGGGCCTTTGACCAATTGCTGCACTTGTGCCGCCGCGTCGTCCACTTTCTCCAATACCGGGTGCACGTCGCGCACCACCAATTCCACTTCGGCGTGACCGCCATGCACAAGATGCTCGTGGAGCGCGGCGCGGCTGGCCGCCACGTCCATCTCGCGTCCGGCCTCACCTGCCACAGCGACGACCTTCAGCCCATCCAAGCGCAGGATGCCTTCACGGGCGGGGCGATTGATCTCGCGGGCGAGGCGACCTAAGACATAGGCTTCCTGGCCTTCATCATAGCGCAGAACGGGGGGAATGGCATCACCCCGCCGGTAGAGTTCATACTGGCGGAGGAGATCGGCCAAGAGGGTACTACCGCGCCCCTCGGCAAAGGCGAGCTCTACCGTAGCGGCCGCGTCCAATTCCACGCCCAGGTCGCTGGCCGGAAAGGCCCAGGTCCGGTCGCCATAGCGAAGAATGGTATCGGGGCCGGGGTAAGGAGTCAGGATGCTCTGCAAGCGATCTATGGCCTCGGCGCGGGTCAGGCCACCCAGCTCAACGGTGAGGGGACCGTGGGCCGTCGGCACGGTAAGGTTGACGCCGGGATAGATGTGGTGGGCATGGCGGAACTCATAGCCCGCGACGGCAGCAGCCAAGGCCAGAAAAACCAGGCCGGGCAGGAGGGCCAGATAAGCGAGAAAATGGAGAACACCCCGCCGGGGAGAAGACCGGATCGCGGGGGCCCGCGCGATTTGTGCCACGTTCGTATCCCCAACCGATGCCAGCGCTGCCCGTTCGCATCGTTGATATTCTACACGAAGGGCAGGGGATTGACAAGGAAGGCCCCTTACAGATTCCTGGGCAGGAGACAAGGGGACGTCTCGCTGCATCGGTGCAAACTGCGGCTGCGGCTCAGTTTGCATGCGTAACAAGGGGCCTGCAAAAAGGACGATGAAAGGGCCGGTTGGGTTCCCCGGTCGTTTTGACGGAACTAACCTTCTCCTACCTGGTGGGCCAGGATGATGGCTTCCGCCACCTCTTTCATAGGCCGCCGGTTGTTCATGGACATCTTCTGAATTTTGCGGAAGGCTTCGGCCTCGCTCAATCCTTGTTTATCCATGAGGATGCCCTTGGCCCGGTCCACCAGCTTGCGGGTCTCCAACGCATCCTGGAGATCGGCGACCTCTTTGCGTAGCATCTTGAACTCGTTGAAACGCCCCAAGACGACCTCAATCGCCGGAGCCAGGTCGCTTTCCTGGAAGGGCTTAACCAGGTAACCGGCTACGCCTGCCTCTCGCGCCCGCGCCACCAGGTCAGGCTGGCTGTAAGCGCTGAGAAGAAGGACCGGCGCGATCGCCTCTTGCGTCAGGATGCGTGCCGCCTCAATGCCATCCATGTCGGGCATGCGAATATCCATGATGACGACGTCGGGCTTCAGTTCCCGTGCCAGATTCACGGCGCTGCGCCCGTCTCCTACCTCGCCTACCACCAGGTAGCCCAGGTGAGTCAACATCTCGCGCAAATCCATACGCACAATGGCCTCGTCGTCGGCGATAATCACGCGCGTTCTGTCCACGTCTCATCACTCCCTAAAGATGATTTGCGGAAGCGGATGACGGCAGAAACCCCGTGCTCGTTCCGCATGGTGAAACTTCCTTTGAGGTTATCCTGCACCAACGTATTTACGATTTGTAACCCCAAGCTGTCGGTGTGACTCAGGTCAAAATCGGCAGGCAGCCCCGCCCCGTCATCCCGTATCTCAATGATCACCTCTTCGCTCTCCTCGCGGAGGGAGATGCTGATGGTTCCGGCTTGGCGTTGCTCATAGCCGTGCTCCAACGAGTTCTGCAAACACTCGTTGATGACCAGCGCGCAGGTGATGGCCTGCTGGCTTGGCAGGTAGATGGCGGGCGGCCCCTCCACTATCAGGTTGATCTGCTTCTCTGCGCTAAGGGCCAACTGGCGCGCCTGGACGACTATCTGCTGGCAGACATCCCGGATATTGATGAGCTGCCCCTCCTCGCCGGAGAGAAATTCGTGGGTGATGGCGACGCTCATGATGCGCTCAACTGCCTGCTCCAGTTGCGACCGCACCTCCGGCGATTTGCTCCGCCGTGCCTGCATGCGCAGCATCCCGGCTACCATTTGCAGGTTGTTTTTGACCCGGTGGTGCACCTCCTTAATCAAGACCGATTTAACCTTTAACTCCTGTTCCTTCTGGCGGGCCTCGGTGTCATCGTGCACCAACAGGAATATCCCGGCAATTCCCATCTGGGTGGGCCACACCTCCCATAACCGCCGCCATGAGCTCGGCAGCACAAACCGCTCGCTCAACAGGCCGCCGGGCTCTTGGCGCAGAGGAATGGCCTTTTTGATCCATATCCTGTCTTTGGGATGTGTTTCCACCTCCAGACAACGGCGCAAGCGTATCGCTTCGCTTACGAGTTCGTCGTCGCCGGTGCGCAGCGTGCCCAAATAACGGCCTCGTAAATCGTCCATGTAGCCCAGGCGACGATAGAGGTTGGTGCCGATGCCGCTCACATAGCGGATGCGCAGTTGCGGGTCAATGAACAGGGCTCCATCCCACTCGCCAAAGGGCGAGAGTCCCGCCGCACCCTCCAACTCGCCGCGCCGGGCCATCCCTTGCAGCCAACGCACCGCTCGCCGGAAGGCCGGGCTGCGGCGGCGGTGTCGCTCCCGTTCAATCAGGTTCGTCTCAATGCTCAGGCAGGCGATCACACGACCGGACGGGTTGCGGATCGGATAGACCTCCTGCACCACGGGCGCGCCGTTTATCAGGCGATCCCGCTGCTCATGAGCCACAATCCCGTTCAGACCTTGAAAGATAATAGGCTGCTGAGCAGGGCTGACTATCTGCCCTACAACAGAGTTACGATAAAGGGGCGAGATAGAATGGGGCCTGGCCTGGGCAATCACGATGGCGTCATCGTATCGCGCGCGGCCATAGACGAGGATGTCGGCCCGGCTCACATCGGCTGTGATGCCGAGCCCCTCCTCAATGCGGGTCAGCAGGGCTATGTCCTCCTCTGTCAGCCCTTTGCACCGCCTGATCGCCTGTTCCATCTCGCGCGTCTTCGTCATCTGACTTCGCCGTGTAGCACAAGGCCGACGGCATCATCGCCATCGGCCAATGGTATCCGCCGAATTGGGGCCCGCTCGTCGCCCCAGGATAGGCTATGCGCCTCTCGCAAGGTGCTCGCGCTCCTTGCCACCATCTATAGGATATTATATCCATAGCCCCTGCCGCGTCAAGTCGGCTTCCTCTGATGATGGTCAGAACTTCGGTTTTCTAACACAAGACCCCCGGCGGCATTACCGGGGGTCTCCTCTTCGGTTCAGGTTCCGGCACTCACAGGCGCACCACATTCACTGCCTGCAGGCCCTTGGGGCCCTGTTCAATGCGGAAGCGCACGCGCTGCCCTTCGTCCAGGTTGCGGAACTCGTTGGGCCGCGCCGGGACGATGGCCGAGAAGTGGACAAAGACGTCTTCCTGGTTGTCGCCGTCGGGTTGGATGAAACCGTAGCCCTTGGCGCGACTGAACCATTTGACGGTACCGGTGATCTCCTCTGCCATGAAAGTGCCCTCCTTGGGAAAAGGTAATACATAGGAAAACGCCCTTGCCGGAAGGGATGAATTCACTCCCATGAAAAAGACCGCCAGGGCTCCACAAGACGCTCCGGCGGTCGGCCCGCGTTGGCGATGCCCTTCGGTCGGTTGTTTTCCTATCAGGCGCGAGCATACCATAACCACTTTCTCTTTGTCAAATCCCTCGCGCGCCCCAACACACCCTTCCCTTGCCGCAAGGATGCACATCGTCTATAATACCAACAGCACTGCGCGGTGGGCCGTTTGCGCCGTACAGGAGAACACATCTCTACAGGCAGGAGGTTCTCATGGATATCCTGATCAGTTTCCTCTCAACCTTCGGCGTCATCGTCATCGTTCTTGCCTCCCTTGCCGCCTCTGCCATCAAGATCGTGCAAGAGTATGAGCGCGGCGTCATCTTCCGCCTGGGGCGCCTCGTCGGCCCCAAGGGGCCCGGCTTGTTCCTTATCATCCCCATCGTAGATCGCATGGTCAAGGTGGACCTGCGGACGGTGACGCTGGATGTCCCGGCTCAGGAGGTCATCACGCGCGACAACGTGACCATCAAGGTCAACGCGGTGGTCTATTTCCGCGTCATAGACCCCGCCGCTGCTATCGTCAGGGTGGAGGACTACCGCCGCGCTACCTGGAACATCGCGCAGACGACGCTGCGCAACGTCCTCGGCCAGTCGGAACTGGATGAACTCCTGGCTCATCGTGAGCGCATCAACCAGAAGCTACAGCAGATCATTGACGAACAAACCGAGCCCTGGGGCGTCAAGGTGAGCATCGTGGAAGTGAAGGATGTGGAGCTCCCCCAGACCATGCAGCGCGCGATGGCCCGCCAGGCCGAGGCCGAGCGGGAGAAGCGAGCCAAGATCATCCATGCCGAGGGCGAATTCCAGGCCGCACAGCAGTTGCAGGAAGCCGCGGGCGTCATCGCGCGAGAGCCCGCCGCCATCCAACTGCGCTACCTGCAAACCCTTACCGAGATCGCCGTAGAGAAGAACTCAACCATCATCTTCCCCGTCCCTATTGAGTTCCTGAAAACCTTTGGCGACCTGCTGGCAAAACCTCAGAAACCCGCCTCCGGCGATGGCAGCGGAGCATCGCAGCCGCCGACGTCCGCCTGAGGCCGAAAGCAACCTTTGACGGCCTACGCTACAGGGCTATGGGCCGATCGCAAGGACCTACCGAGCACGGATGATTACGTACGCTACCTGCGACAAGACGAGCGCCTGGAGCGATGGGGCCTATGATCTTGCTGATCGCAAGCGCTACCCCATGTCAGACATCCTGTTTCACGATTTGGCGCGCTTCGCGACATCTTAGTCGATCCGGTTGCCTGCCGGGGGGCTAATGGGTGGTGAAGATAGATGGCCCAATCCTCTAAGAGTACGGGCGGTTGGTGGAGCCGGAGTCGCGGCTACTTCCTGCTCTCCATAGCTTGGCTTGCCATCCTCGGCGCGGTCGTTTATCTCCTGCGCCGCCCGACAGAGGCTCCCTTTGCCGTCGTGCCCCCGCCCGCGACCTTCACACCCGCGCCCAGCCCTACTCCTGCGCCGCTGCGGGTAGATGTTGCGGGCGCGGTGGTTCACCCCGATGTATATGTGCTTCCGCCCGATAGCATCGTGCGCGATGCCATTCGTGCCGCAGGGGGCACGGCTCCCGATGCCGATATTGCCCAGGTCAATCAGGCGATGCCGCTGCGTGACGGGATGCAGGTCTATGTTCCCCGCCGTGGCGAGGTGGCGCGCATCGCTTCCCCTGCCGCCGCGCCTCTCCCTGCCATCCCCACCATCTCCGGGAACAACAAGGTGAACATCAACACGGCCAGCCTTGAGGAATTGGACACGTTGCCCGGCATCGGGCCGGCGACGGCACAAAAGATCATCGCCGGCAGGCCCTACGCGACCGTTGAGGATCTCCTGCGCGTTCCCGGCATCGGCCCGGCTACCCTTGAGAAATTGAGGAACCTTATCGTCACGCAGTAACATCCCGCGCCCATTCAAAAACGGCGGAGATTGCCTGAAGGAGTACCATGAACCGGTTCCGCACCATAATGGCAGCGTTCCTGACCAACCTGGATCAACCGCTACCGTGGCCGACGAAGCTACGGCTCCTCGCGCGCAACCTGGCCTTGCGGATGGTCAGGCGCCAGGCTTGCTGTGGTCACCCCGGCGAGCCGGGCTGCTGACAAGTTGCATCGGAGGAGCCTCGTGCAGGCTCGGATACCCACCATCATCCGCACTGAGTCCTTTTGCCAAACCTGCCGGTTGGTGGTATAATCAGGTCGTCGCGGGCGGCTAGCTCAGCTGGTTAGAGCACCCGGTTGACATCCGGGAGGTCAAAGGTTCAAGTCCTTTGTCGCCCATATAGAGGTCAGGGAAAAGGACGTATTCCGGTTGCTTCACGGTAACACTCAACCCAATTTCGGCAGAGGGTGAGAGGGAACCACCGGGCAGCCGGATATTCGTTTCTTAGGCCCGGTTCGCACCATTTGTAAGTCGCCGTCCGGATAGACAGCATATAACAATCCAACCTCAAAGGAGCCCTCTATATGACCAAAATCGCTTTCATCGGGGCCGGCAGCCTCGGCTTCACACGTGGCCTCGCCAGAGACATTCTCACCTTCCCCCTATTGCAAGACGCAACCCTGGCCCTGATGGATATTGACCCTGAGCGCCTGGAGTTCGCGCAGAAGGCAGTGCAGCGCATCGTGGACATGGGTCACTACCCGGCCAAGGTTGAAGCCACGCTGGATCGGGCAGAAGCCCTCCGGGGCGCGGATGTGGTGTTGGTTACCATCCTCGTGGGCGGCACCGAGGTCTGGCGCCACGATATTGAAATCCCCAAGCAATATGGTGTGGATATCAACATCGGCGATACGCGCGGCCCCTCGGGCATCTTCCGCGCCTTGCGCACCATCCCCGTTATGCTCAGCATTGCCCACGACATGGAACGCTACTGTCCCGACGCCACCATGCTCAACTATACCAACCCTATGGCGATGCTCTGCCGGGCGATGCAGCGCGAAAGCCGCATTCGCCTGACCGGGCTCTGCCACAGCGTCCAGGGCACGGCCATGATGCTGGCGCGTTGGATCGGTGCCCCCTACGAGGAGATCACCTACACTTGCGCAGGCATCAACCACATGGCGTGGTACCTCAAGTTTTCCTGGAAGGGGCAGGACGCCTATCCGTTGATTCGCCGGGCAGTCACCGAGCGTCCCGAGGTTTACAACGAGGAAATCGTGCGCAACGAGATGTTTCTGCATCTCGGCTACTACGTGACCGAGTCCAGCGGCCACAATTCGGAATACAACTGGTGGTTCCGCAAGCGCCCCGATCTCATTGAGAAGTACTGCACTCACGGCACCGGCTGGAATCCGGGCGAGTACGCTTATGTGCTCAAAGAGTATCAGAAGGCAGAGAAAACCTGGAAAGACGAAGCGAAGAAGTGGTTTGCGGCGGATCAACCCATCTCGTTGGCGCGTGGGCACGAATATGCAGCCTACATCATCAATGCGCTGATGGGAGGAGAGCCGTACGAATTCAACGGCAACGTGCCCAACACGGGGCTGGTGACAAACCTGCCGCAGAACGCCTGTGTGGAGGTGCCTGTGTGGGCAAGCCGTAAAGGATTGAGCCCGGTTTACGTGGGCGCGTTGCCGCCCCAATGCGCGCTGCTGACGAACCTAAGTTCCAGCATTGAAGAGATGGCGGTAGAGGCAGCCCTTACCGGCGACCCCTGCCTGGTTTTCCAGGCCATAGCCCACGACCCCTTGACCGCAGCCGTTCTTTCCCTGGCCGAGATCAAGCAAATGGTCAACCAGATGCTAGAGCAGAATCGGCCTTACCTGCCCCAGTTCAAGCACTTTAAGGCTTGATCTGACCGGCAGTCCGAATGCTCTTCCGATCGGCCATCCTGTGGGTGAGCGATCGCCGAAGCGGAAAAAACGAACACGGCCCTGCCCTTTGATGAAAGGGCAGGGCCGCTTATACTTCTTCACATCCGCGAAGTCCCAACCGTCTCGGGGAATCGTCGGCGGTGTAAGTTGTCATTGACAGCAACTTGCGTTATAATCGTGCCGTTGCACAAGATGCTCTGGTAAGCCGATGATAAATGGGGAGAGGACGACGGCGCGCCCGTTCCGCCAGCGCGTTGTCATTCCTTTGGTAATGGGGGGCCGATCATCATGTCAGTTTCCTGCTCGGTTTGCGGCACGGCGAATCCAGACCAGGCACGCTTTTGCAGCCATTGCGGCTCGGCGATAGGAATCCACGCCAAATCTGCCGAGAACAAATGCCTCGTCTGCGGTGCTGTAAACCCGGCAGGCTTCCGCTTCTGCGGCCAATGCGGCACGGCCCTCACCAGCAGGCAGATCGCCCCCGGCTCCGGCATCCGCCCCTCTGCACCCCCTATGCCTTCCTCGCTGGCGGCGAAAGTGGCCCGCGCCGGCCTGCGCGCCGAAGGTGAACGGCGCGAGGTCACGGTCCTCTTCGCCGACGTGAGCGATTTTACCACCCTCACCAGCGGTCTGGACCCTGAGGAAGTCTATAACCTTGTCAACCGCTGCCTGGAACTGCTGGTAGAACAGGTCTATCGCTACGAGGGCATCGTGGACAAGTTCACCGGCGATGGGCTGATGGCCCTTTTCGGCGCGCCCCTGGCCCACGAGAACGACACAGAACGCGCGGTATTGGCTGCACTGGGGATGCAAAACGCCCTGCGCGCCCTCAACGTTGAGTTGCGTCGGCAGCGGCGACCCACCATCGGCCTGCGCATCGGCTTACATGCCGGCCCGGTCATCGCAGGCAAAGTCGGCTCCGACCTGCGCATGGAATACACCGTCATCGGCGACACGGTGAATCTGGCTGCGAGGCTGCAAAAAGCCGCGTCTCCCGGCACGATCTTGGTCAGTCAGGCGGTCTATCAGCCTACCGCCCTCCTGTTTGACTATCGCCCACTCCCTCCCATCACCCTGAAAGGTTTCCCCGGCGAAGTCAGCGCATTTGAACCCCTGGGGCTCAGCAGCCGCCGCGGGCATGTGCGTGGTGTGCCGGGGCTGCGGGCCCCTCTCATCGGCCGCGATGGGGAACTGGCCCGCCTGGAGGGCGCGGTAGAGCGTCTGACTAAGGAAGGATACGGGCAGGTCATCATCATCAGCGGCGAGGCCGGCATCGGTAAGTCGCGCCTTTTGGCGGAATTATGGGAGCGCATCGGCCATCGTCAGGTTCGCATCTTGCAGAGCACCTGCCTGGCTCATACAAGCAACATCAACTACTTCCCCTTTATTGAAATCTTGAGAAATTACCTGGAATTGGGGGCAGGCCCGGTGGAGGGCCCGGCTTGGGAGCATCTGCACACGCGGCTGGAAGCCCTCGCTCCCGACCTGGTTCCGGAGAAACTGGCCCCTTTGGGCAACCTTCTGGGCCTCCCTTTGCCGGAGTCGGAGCGAGAACGGCTGCAAATGCTGAACCCGGCCCAGCTGCAGAGCCGCACCTTTCTGGCCGTGCGCGACCTGTTGGTGGCCGAGGCTAAAAACCAGCCGCTCATCGTGGCCCTTGACGACCTCCATTGGGCCGATGAATTGTCTCTGGACCTCCTCACTTTCCTGGTGAATGCTGTGCAGCAGGCTCCTCTTATGCTCATCGCTACCTCGCGCCCTCTGCATGGCGATTCGTCGGCAAAACTGGGCCCGGTCGCGCGCGCGAAGGTGCCGGACCGTTACCTTCATTTGCGGCTGGAAGAATTGTCGACCGCCGACACCGAAGCTTTGCTGAAAGCCCTGGTCGTTGCACCCGACTTGCCCGAAGAGTTCCGCCAGGCGATGCTGGCCCGCGCCGAAGGGAATCCTTTCTACCTGGAAGAGATGTTGCGGATGCTGATTGATCAGGGAGTGCTCTACCGGGCCGATGGGTCTGGGTGGCAACTGAAATCGGATGCAGACCTGGCCGCACTGGCCGTGCCGCCAACTTTGCAGGGCCTCATCATGGCTCGTTTTGATCGGCTACCGGAGGACTTGCGCTATATCCTGCAAACAGCCTCGGTCATCGGCTATTGGGTGCCGGAAAAACTGTTGGCCGCCGTATTGGATCCGGATAGCGACACCGAGGCCTGGCAAGCGCAACTCCGAGAACTGATCGCGTTGGACTTCCTGCGTGTCCAGCGAGAATCGCCGGAACGAGAGTATGTTTTCCGCCACGCCATCACCCAGGACGCGGTCTATCACAGCCTGTTGCATCGCCGCCGCGAGGCTCTGCATCAACAGGTAGCAGAGGCCATTGAACGGCTCTATGCCCATCGGTTGGAAGAACATCTGGATGAACTGGCGCAACATTACCTTCTCAGCCCGGCGCGCGAAAAGGCGCTGCACTACGCTCTTTTGGCGGCGCAACATGCGGCTAAGAACTTCGCCAACGCCCGCGCCCGGCAACTCTATGAGCGGGCGGAACCTCTTCTCCTCAGCCTCCCTAATGTGCCATCGGAGCAACAGGTAGCTGCCTTCAGCGGCCTGGGCGATGTCCTGATGTTTCTGGGCGATCACGAGGGCGCACGGGATCGCTATCGTACGGCGCTGCGCTGGCTGACCGCCAGCGGTGAAGAATGGGCTCCGGAAGCGGTCGCCGCCCTGCAACGCAAAATAAGCCATACTTATCTATCGGGCGAAGGCGATCAGCAGGATGAAGGTTTGGCCTGGCTCGCAGCCGCCATGGAAACCCTCTCCGGTGTAGATACGCCCGCCGCGTGCGTGGAGCAGGCGCGCGTCTATAGCGACTGGGGCTGGGTCTATATGCAGCGCGGCCAATGGGATACGGCTGAGGAATGGTTGCAGGCCGCGCTGAACCTGGTGCGCAACAGCCAACATCTGGAGGAAATCGCTTCCATTTACAATCGTCGCAGTTGGCTGGCTTTCAATCGTGGCGAATGGGCCGTAGCCGCCTCTTATGCCCAACAGAGCCTTGCCCTGCGGGAAAAGCTGGGCGATATGCAAGGCATGGCGGGGTCCTATGCCAATATCGGGATGCTCATGGAGCTGCAAGGCTACTGGAACGAGGCAGCCGAATATCATCTGCAGGCACTGGAGATACACCGGCGCATAGGGGACGCGCGAGGGCAGGCCCTCGCTCACCTCAATGTCGGTGCAATTTTCACCCACAAAGGCGACCTGGACCAAGCCAAAGAGCACCTGGAACGGGGCCTGGAGATTGCCCAACGCCTTAACAGCCCTTCTCTCATCGTGAAGGCGCATAAGAACCTGGCGAACCTGAGCCTTTGGCGCAAGGAGTGGCAGGAGGTGCTCGCCCACACGGAAGCGACCATCCCCCTCGCAGAAACCGTCAAATCGACGGAAGACCTGGCCGACATCCTCTCCCTGAGTGGCGAGGCCTATTTGGGGCTCAAGGAATGGCAAAAGGGAGCCGAGCGCGCCCGGCGGGCGCTATTGACCACGGAACAACTGGGGCCGAAAGCCACGGCGCGCGGGCGGGCGCTGCGGCTGCTCGGCGCAGCGTCTTTGCGCCAGAACGATGTGAAGACCGCTGCCGAGCATCTGAACGAGGCTGTGATCCTCTTTAAAGCCCTCGATAACCGCTTTGAATTAGGGCGAACCTACGTGGAGGTGGCGCGAATGGAGCACGTCGGCAAGAACGACGTCGCAGCTTTGGATTTGCTCCTGCGCGCCTGGGACATCTTCCGCGCCCTGGGCGCGCGCCTGGCGATGGACCTGGTGGATGCCGAATTGAAGGTCCTCTCTAACCCCTCGCGCCCGCCTCAGCCGGGGCGCTTAGAGAGTGCTCCCGCACGGACGTGAAGAAACCCTAACGGTTTTGAAAACCCTTAAAGTTTTCGGTCGCCGTTTGCGGGTGAACATCCCCCGTGATATACTGCACGGGTAAGCCCACGCCTATCTCTCATTCGGGAGACATCGCCATGTCTAGGAAACTCCGCATCGGGATTCTGGGATTGAGCCACGATCACGTTTGGAGCAATTTGCGCGACCTCAACTTGTCCGCGCGGGGCGAATTGGTCGCAGCAGCCGATCCGAATCCACCTCTGCTGGAAAAGGTGCAGCGGGAGTATCACTGCCCCCAGGTCTATGGCTCCTACGGCGAACTTCTGGCTCGCGACGATCTGGACGCCGTGTACGTCTTCGCGGATAATGCCACCGGCGCGGCCTTGGCGGTGCAGGCCGCCGGACGCGGGCTGCATGTCCTAGTTGAGAAGCCCATGTCTGCCACCTTGGCCCAGGCCAACCAGATGATCGCGGCGGCGCGCAAAGCGGGCGTGCAGTTGATGATCAACTGGCCCACGGCCTGGTGGCCGACCTTCGCCCATAGCCTGACCTTGGCCCGGCGGGGAGACATCGGCCAGATTTATCAGACATATTACCGCTCCGCCCATGCCGGCCCGAAAGAGGTCGGTTGCTCCACCTACTTCTACAACTGGCTCTACGACGCAAAACTCAACGGCGCAGGGGCCTTGATGGACTATTGTTGCTATGGCGCGGCCCTGGCGGCATACCTGCTGGGCCTGCCGAGCCGCGTCACCGGTGTGGCAGGACGACTGGTCAAAGAATACATCACCGTGGACGACAATGCCGTTCTGCTGATGGAGTATCCCCGCGCCATCGGCGTCACCGTAGCCTCATGGACCCAGATCGGGCACCTCACCTCCTATGTGCCAACGATCTACGGCAGCGAGGGAACCCTCGTGGTGGAGCGGAACAGGCTCCTCCTGGCCGATCGCCAGCATCAGGATGGTTTGGAAGTGCCCGTGCCGGAATTGGGGCCGGACGAGCGCAACGCGACGGAATACTTCCTTTCGCGCATCGCCGAGGGCCGCCCGATAGAGGGGTTGTGTTCGCCGACGGTGGGGCGGGATGCGCAAGAGATTCTGGAAGCCGGACTCCTCTCGGCCCAGCGCGGCCAAGCCGTTTCTCTTCCGCTTCCGCTTTCGTTGGCTTAAGAAAGATGATTCGCATCGCAATCGTCGGCTGTGGCCGGATATTAAACGCCCATTTGCAAGGCTACAAGGCTCTGCTGGAAAAAGGGCTGAACTTCCGCATCGTCGCGCTGGTGGCGCGACGGCGCGACGATGCCTTGATGTTTTTGAGGCGCGGCGAGGGCCCACCGCCCAGGCCGCCGGTGTTGGACCCTGCCACGGGCGACCCTCTGGCTGCGCCGCATACCTACCTCAGCGACTTTCAGGATGTGAGCGATGTCGCCATCTATACCGATTACCGGGATATGCTGCGCGACAAGCGGGTGGACGCTGTGAACGATTTCACCCCGGTCTATATGCACCACCAGATCGGGTTGGATGCTTTGCGGTCTGGCCGCCATCTCCTCACCGAAAAACCTCTCGCCATCACCGTCAAGGCGGCGCGACGAATGGTGGAAGAGGCCGACGCCCGTCATCTGACCTTCGCCGTCTTTGAGAATCTCCGGAGTTCCCCCCGCACGCGCGCCCTCGGCTGGATTGCCCACTCCGGCCTACTAGGCCGGGTGCAGATGGCCGTAGGCGGCAGCCTGGGCGGTCTCTGGTCGCCCGATAAGATAGTTGCCGAGACACCCTGGCGACACCGCAAATCGGAGGCCGGAGGCGGCGCGACCATAGACATCGGCCCGCATCTCTTTGACTTGCTGCGCTACATCCTCGGCGAAGTGCAAGAAGTTACCGCCCAGGTGAAGACGATGGAGCCGGTGCGTCGCCTGCGAGATGCGGAAGGCCGAGTGGTCAAAGAGGTGAACTGCGACGTGGATGATACCTATTTCGCCACGGCCTCCTTCGCCAGCGGTGCGATGGCACACCTGATCTGGTCATGGGCCCTCCACGGCCCGCCGATCGCGATCCCTGCCGGCTTCGCCCTGTACGGCTCCTCCGGCTCCGTGGTGGGCGATCAGGTTCAACTGGACGACGGGACGCGCGGCGACTTGTTGCCGATGTTTCGTGAGCGCGCCGACCCCGCCGATATGCAACGTTGGTTCCCCTTGGGGCTGCAAGACCCCTCGGCCATCCAGCAATATGACTGGCTGCGCGGGATTGAGAGCGGGCGCGCGCCGGAGACGAGCGGCGAAGAAGGATTGCGCGACCTGGCAGCCTCCTTTGCCATGATTGAATCATCGCTTCTAGGTCGGACGGTGACCCTGGACGAAGTCCTGGCAGGCCGGGTTTCCGTCTATCAGGATGAGATCAACGCCCATTATGGGCTCTGACAGATGGCTGGCAGAGAATAGGTCGTTCTTCCTTGACAGACTGCGCCCCTGGCTTTAGAATCAAACCTATGAGCGGCCAGCAGGTTCTGCATTTGCGCCAAGGTTCCCACATCTGGGGGCCGGAGCAGCAAATCCTGCGGCTGGCCGCGAACCTACCTGCGGAGGGTTTCTCGGTCAATATCGCCGTGCTGCGCCGGGCCGATCGCGCGGAGCAGAACGCGCGCGGGCCCAACGGCCTTCATCCGTTGGTAGCGCGGGCACGGGCGCAGGGCTGGGAGGCAGAGGAGTGGGATGCTGCCTGGCGCGCGCTCCCCGACGTCGTGCGCGCGTTGGCGCAACGGCTGCGCTCCGGCGGCTTCGCCTTGATGCACACCCACGAATACAAAAGCAGCATCCTAGGGAGGTTGGTGGCGCGCCAAGCACGCGTGCCGTGGATCGCTTCCGATCACGGCCTCTTCACGCGCGGGTCGTGGCCCAAACGTCTCTACCGTTTATTGGAGATAGTTGCCTTGCGAAGCGCGGAGGCAATCCTTGTCCCTTCGGACTTTCAGCGGCGGAAACTCCTTGCCAGGGGAATATCGCCTGCGCGCGTGATCGTAGTCCCTCACGGCCTGGATGTCGCGTCGTTCTTGGGGCGCGCCGGCAGCCGCGAGGCGACGCGGCGGGCGATGGGCCTCGCCGGTGATGATCCGGTGTTGTTGGCGGTGGGACGCTTGGAACTGGTGAAAGGGCACCGTTATCTTCTGCAGGCGTTGCCCACCCTCCTTGCCACCTATCCCCGCTTGCGATTATGGGTAGCAGGCGAAGGTTCACTGCGCCCACGGCTGGCCCAACAGGCGGCCTCGCTGGGTGTCGCAGAAACGGTGGATTTCCTGGGTTATCGCGACGATGTGCCATCACTTCTGGCTGCCTGCGACCTGGTTGTGCTGCCATCTTTAGAGGAATCGTTCGGCCTGGTGGTGCTGGAGGCAATGGCCGCAGGGAAGCCTGTGGTTGCCACGCGGGTAGGAGGCATCCCAGAGGTGATGGCCGGTAGCGAGAACGGCTGGTTGGTTCCACCGGCCAACCCCGGCGCTTTGGCCGCCGCCATCCGCGAGGCCCTCTCACAACCGGCGGAGGCCGCGCGCCGGGCCCAGGCGGGCGCGCAGCGCGTGCGCGAGCGTTTCCAGGTGTCCACCATGACGGAGAGCATCGCCCAACTGTATCGCCGGGTCCTTGATGGAGGTCTGTGAGCCGCGCCTTGAGCATGTGGCCTGCGATCTGTGCGGGGCCGACGCGCCGATGCTTCTGGCCCAGGTGCGAGATCGCGTCTTCGGGCTGCCGGGGGTCTTCCAACTGGTGCGTTGCACGTCTTGCGGCCTCGTCTATCTCAATCCCAGACCCCCGGCCGCAGACCTGGCCGCCTATTATCCATCGGAAGAGTATTACGCTTATCGCACACCGACGGTTGCACCAGATAACCTCTTCACCCGTTGGCGGAGACGGACGGCCCGCCTGGCTTTGGCCGCATGGCGAGGGTATCCGGTCGCAGATTCCCGTAGAGGCGCGATGAATCGCTCCTCTACGGAGCCGTCCGCCCAACAGGCGACGGTAATGCGAGCCGCGTGGCGAACTATCCTGGCCCTGCCCTTCCTGCCCTGGCGGGACCGCCTGGAAATGGTTCCACGCTACCGGCCTCGTGGCCGCCTGTTGGATGTAGGCTGTGGGAGCGGTGCTTATCTTTTGGCGATGCGTGACCTGGGCTGGGAGGTACACGGCGTAGAGACGGACGCGCGCAGCGTAGAGCAGGCGCGCGCAGTCTGGGCGCTGGACGTGCGTCGGGGGCCCTTGGAAGCCGCCGGTTTTGACCCTGAGACGTTTGACGTCGTGACCTTGTGGCACGTGCTGGAACACCTCCCTTCTCCCCGACAGGTGCTGGCCGCGTGTTATCGTCTTCTGAAACCTGGGGGCCAATTGATGCTGGAAGTTCCCAACATCGCAGGGCCCGGGGCACGGCTTTTCCGTGGGCGGTGGTTTCATATAGATGCACCGCGGCACCTGTACGCCTTCAACCCAACGACGTTGCGCCGCCTCCTGGCCGAGGCTGCCTTTGCCGACGTGCGCGTGTGGCCTGTGGCGAACGTGCACGGCCTGGCCGGGAGCCTGCAATTCATCTGGGATGAGCGACGTGGCCGGTCTAAGGCAGGCACGGACCTGCGGAGAAATCCCGTCATCGCTGCCGGGGCCTGGCTTATCAGCGGCGCGCTGGCATGGCTAGGACAAGGCGATTGCCTGCGGGCCGCAGCAATGAGACTATGAGCGCACCGACTTTTCCGGTATTGGTCCTGGACCCGGGGAACTTCACCCCTTACTACGACGCGAACCTGTGCCAGGCTTTGGCCCGCCTCGGCGCACAGGTGGAGTGGATCACCTCTCCTTACCTCTTTGAGCCGATAACACCGGACCCCTGCGTGCGTGAGCGACACATCTTTTTCACTCTTTTTGATCATCCCCGGCTGCGTCCTCTCACCGGTCGCGCCCGCTCGGTGCCACGCCTGCGCCGCCTGTTGAAGGCGCTATCGTATCCTGTTGAGATGCTGAACCTGACGCGCGAGTTGGAACGTCGCCCGCCGGGCGTCATCCATGTGCAATGGTCGCTCATACCCTGGTTTGATGCCCTTCTATATCGTCATTGGCGGCAACGAGGCTGGCGCGTCATCTTCACGGCCCACGACATACTACCCCGCAGCCCCCGTGGCTGGCAGACATGGCTTCTCGGCTGGGAGCGGGCGCAGCGTCGCTGGCTCTACGCCTCCGTTGACGCCATCATCGTACACAGCGCCGCGAATCGGGAGACCGTCGTCACCTTGGGCGCACCCGCCGGCCATGTGCACCAAATGCCGATGGGCAATCTCGGCTCCTTCGCCGGCCAGGCCATCCCTCAGAAAGAAGCGCGGGCTCAGTTAGGGCTGGAACCGGATAAACCGTTGGCCCTCTTCTTCGGCCTCATCAAGCCCTATAAAGGGTTAGGAATCCTCCTGCGTAGCCTGCCGATGGTGCGGGCGCGCGTGCCCAATGCCCGTCTCCTCGTCGCCGGGGAGCCGATGGAGCCGCTGGCACCGTATCGGCGTCTTATCGCCGATTTGGGCCTGGAAGAACATGTCATCATGCACCCTCGCTACATTCCCAGCGACCTGGTGCCCACCTATTTCTGTGCTGCCGATCTGGTGGTTTTGCCCTATCTGGATATCTCCCTCAGCGCCGTACTGGTCACCGCCTACGGCTATGCGCGCCCCGTCGTGGTGACGGCCGTGGGCGGCTTGCCGGAGTTGGTAGAAGATGGCGTCACCGGTCTGGTCGTTCCACCGAGGGACATAACCGCCCTGGCCGATGGCCTGGCGACGCTTTTATCCGATCCGGCCCGCTGCCGCGAGATGGGAGCGCGCGCACATCGCCTGGCCGAAGAACGGCACGCCTGGTCCACCATCGGGCACCAGACTTTGTCATTGTATGAGAATATCCGAGATGGGCATGGTGGCACGATAAAAGAGAGTCATTCATCATAATGAAAGGAGCCGCCGACTATGAACAGAAACCTGTTCTCCCGCATCGGCGAAGATTGGTGGTCGGTCATCGTGGGCCTGGCCCTTATCGCCCTCGTCTATTTGGGCATCCTGACGCGCGTGCCCTGGTGAGAGGAGACCCACCCATGCAACGCACAGAACCACTCGTCAGGCCGGTGCGCTGGGGTCGGATCCCGGACCTCACTGCCTCGGCCATCATCCTGATCGCCCTGGCGATGCTGACCAACCTGCTGGCAACGGCTGACTGGAATCCTGCCGCGATAGAATATCCCCTTTGGGCGGCGGTTCTGGGCCTAGGGGCCAACCTCATCGCCAGCGCGCTCGGCATCAAAGAGAGGTTGAACGGTGCCTTTCGCACCGAATTCTTCATTAAAATCGGCCTCGTGTTGCTGGGAGCCAGCATCGACCTCACCCAGATCATGAGCGTGGGCGTGCGGGGAATGATTCAAGCCCTGATCATGGTCGTCGCGGTCTTCCTCTTCACCTGGTGGCTGGGCGGCGCGCTGAGAGTGGATAGCAAATTGCGGGCCGTGATGTGCGCTGCGGTTTCCATTTGCGGCGTCTCGGCGGCCATCGCCGCGGGCGGCGCGGTGCTGGCAAAGAAGGAGCAGCTGGCCTACGTCACAACGCTGGTCATCCTGACTGCCCTTCCCTTGATGATCCTGATGCCCTACGCGGCTACCGTCATCGGGATGTCGCCGGAGTGGGCAGGAGCCTGGTTCGGCGGCAACATTGATACCACCGCTGCCGTTGTGGGAGCAGGCACCATCTACGGTGAGGCTGCGGTCAAAGTAGCTTCCATCGTCAAACTGTCGCAAAACACCCTCATCGGCGTGGCAGCCTTCTTGCTGGCGGCCTATTGGGCCTTCAAGGAGGAGCGTCGCCCCGATGAACGCCCCAGCGCCAGGCTCATCTGGGATCGTTTCCCGAAATTTGTCCTGGGGTTTATCCTGGTTTCGGTGCTCGCTTCTATCGGCCTGTTCACCGGTGCTCAGATCAAGGACATCAACGCCTTGCGCAGTTGGGCTTTCACCTTGGCGTTTGTCGGCATCGGCTGGAGCCTTTCCTTGCGCGATCTACGCACCATCGGTGGCAGGCCCCTGTTGGTGTATCTGACGGCGACCATCTTTAACACGCTTCTGGCCTTCGGCGTGGCATGGCTTCTGTTCGGCAGATAGCGGGCGGAATATTGCTTAAGGAGACTGACCGATGCGCGTTTTCATCGCCGGTATGGACGGCTATCTGGGCTGGTCGCTCGCCCAATATCTCACGGCTCGCGGCCATGAAGTAGCGGGAGCCGATAATTTCTTCCGCCGCCGATGGGTGGACGAGATGGGATCGTGGAGCGCCACTCCCATCCCCTCTATGGCAGAGCGGCTGCGGGCCTTTGCAGAACGTTTTGGCCGGAAACCTCGCTTCTGGGAGGGAGACCTGCGCGAGTACGGCCTGGTGGAAACCATCTTTCGCGAGTTCCAGCCCGATGCCATCGTGCATCTGGGCGAGTGCCCCTCCGCCCCTTATTCTATGGTGGATGTGCATCATGCCGTTTTCGTCCAGGCCAACAACCTCACCACGACCTTTAATCTGCTGTTCGCCATGCGCGATATCCGCCCCCAGGCACACCTGGTCAAGTTGGGGACGATGGGCGAGTACGGCACGCCCAATGTGGACATCCCCGAAGGGTTCTTTGAGATTGAATATCGGGGGCGTCGGGATCGGTTGCCGTTCCCCAGGCAGGCGGGAAGTTGGTATCACTGGTCAAAAGTGCACGGCTCCAACAACATCATGTTCGCCTGTCGCATCTGGAACCTGCGGGCCACCGACATCATGCAGGGCGTCGTCTTCGGCACCCGCATTGACGAGATGGGCGATGACGAACGGCTGCTGACCCGGCTGGATTTTGACCAGGCTTTCGGCACGGTGGTGAATCGCTATTGCTGCCAGGCCGTCATCGGGCATCCCCTGACCCCCTTCGGCAAGGGACACCAGCGGCGCGGCTTTCTCCCTCTGCGTGATTCCATGCAATGCCTGACCCTGGCCCTGGAGAACCCGCCCGCGGCCGGCATGTATCGGGTCTTCAATCAGTTTGAGGAAGTCTATGATGTGACCGACCTTGCGCTGAAGGTGCAGAGGGCAGGCGCGGCGTTGGGGCTGGATGTGGTGGTGCGCAACCTGGAAAACCCGCGCAAGGAGATGGAAGAGCACTACTACAAGCCCGATCACCAGCACCTTTTTGATCTGGGCTACCAGCCAACCCACGACGTGGAGGCCGAGATGCGCATCATGCTGCGCGATCTGATGCGCTATCGCGACCGCATTGAGGCGAAGCGCGACGTCCTGATCCCCGACGTGCGCTGGGACGGGCGGCGCGAGAAGGTGCGCTTCCTGGAGACGGTGCCGGAACACATTGCCTCTTCCTAGGGAAAGCCGAAATCGGCTTCTTGGAGCAGTTAGAAGGTAGCGATGTTTACTCTGCGCGGCGTACAATGGCTGGGCCTCATCGTAGCCGTCGGCATCGGCCTCTTCAGCCTGTGGCGGCGGCGGGCGGGAGCCTTCCGGCGGCTTGACCTGTTGGTAGGGTTGGGCTTTGCCGTCACCTTGGCCATCCTCTCCATTTGGCCGGGCACGGCGGACCTGCTGCGAGGTGCGCTGCAAGCCTATAACCGCTTCAACGTCGCGGTCTTTGTAGCCATCCTCATCCTTTTTGGGCTCTACTTTGCTCTGCTGGGCCGCGTCAACAGCCTGTCGCAGAGCGTCAACGAACTGGTGCGCGCGCTGGCGAAGGCCGACTTCCGGCGTTCCCATGCGCTCCCACCGCGCGAGGATCGCGTCCTCTCCATCGTTATTCCGGCCTATAATGAGGAACGGGCCATTCGGGGCGTCCTCACCCGCCTCCCTGCCGAAGTGCAGGGGTTGCAGGTGGAGCCGATTATCGTGGTGGATGGCGCCAGCGACGACACAGAGGTCGTGGCCCGCCAGGCCGGCTACCTGGTCGTCTCCCACGCCATGAACCGAGGGGTGGCTGCGGCCATCCGCACCGGCCTGGAGATCGCCCGCTATCGGGGGGCGGAGGTCGTGGTCACGATGGACGCCGACGGGCAGCACTGCCCCGAAGAAATAGACCGGCTGGTGCAGCCGATTCTGGAGGACAAGGCGGACTTCGTGCTAGGCTCCCGCATCCTGGGCTATTACGAGGAGCGCGGCAGCATCCGCCATGCCGGCATCACCTTCTTCTCCTGGCTGTTGAGCCTTCTGTTGGGCCAGCGCATCACCGATTGCTCCAACGGCTTCCGGGCCATCCGCGCCAGCGTTCTGGCGCGGATGGAACTGCATGAAGACCGGATCGCGCCGGAGATGCTGATAGAGGCGAAGCGCAAGGGCTTGCGCATCGTGGAGGTGCCCGTCACCGTCCTGCGCCGGGCCGAGGGCGAGAGCAAGATGCCGCGCCATATACGCTATCCCCTCGGTTTCCTGCGCACCATCATTCGGGTGTGGCTGCGATGACGGGAAAACGCCGCGTGTTGGTCATCGGTCTGGATGGGGCGACGTTGGACTTGGCGCGCCCCTGGGCCGAGGCCGGACTCCTGCCTGCCTTCCGCCGCCTGTTACAAGAGGGCGCATGGGGCGAGTTGGCTACGGTCATTCCCCCTATCACCGGCCCGGCCTGGTCTTCCTTTCTAACCGGCATGAACCCCGGCAAGCACGGGCTCTATGACTTCATGCGCCTGGCCCCCGGCACGTATGACATTCAGCCGGTCAACGCGACGCAGCGCGCCGGCGAATCCCTCTGGTCGCGCCTCAGCCGCGCCGGTAGGCGGGTGATCGTGCTGAATGTGCCTGCCACCTATCCTCCGGAGCCGGTCAACGGCGTCCTTGTTACCGGCATGATGACGCCGCCCCAGGCCCCCGTTTTCACACATCCGCCGGAACTGGGGCAGGAACTGATGAGCGCGTTGGGCGGGTATGACGTCTGGCCGGCAGAGGTCTTTCATCCGCAAGGGCGCGAGCGGCAGATGATAGATGCCCTCTCGCGCCTGACCGCCCAGACGGAACGCGCTCTGGCCTATCTGCAACATCACGTGCCAGATTGGGATTTCTGCATGGCCGTCTTCATGGCGACCGATCCCGTCCAGCATTTCGCCTGGCACTTCATGGATGCGGGTCACGCGCGCCATCGGCCCCGCGCGCCCGCCGACCTGCGCGGGGCGATCCTGCGAACTTATCAGGAGATAGATGCGGTGCTGGCGCGGCTGCTGAGCCAGATAGACGACCACACGCTTCTGATCGTCATGTCTGACCACGGCTTCGGCCCGTTGGAGAAGTACCTATACATGAACGCCTGGCTGTTGGAGGCGGGATTTCTGCGGCTGCGGAATCATCCGGTAACACGCCTGAAGTATCTGCTGAATCGGGCGGGTTTCACGCCGGTAGCGGTCTATAATCTGCTGATGCGGCTGGGGTTGGGGCCACAAATCGGGCGCACGGTGCGCGCCCGCAAGAGGGAAGTGCGTCGCGGCCTGGGCGCGTTGTTCCTCTCCTTTGCCGATGTGGATTGGTCACGCACGCGCGCCTACTCCCTGGGCAACGTCGGGCCGATCTACCTCAACCTGCATGGGCGCGAGCCGCAAGGCATCGTGGAGCCTGGAGCCGAGTACGAGCGCACCGTTTCGGAGATCATCGCCGCGCTAGATGCCTGGCGTGACCCCACCACCGGCCAGAAGATCGTGGGCCGGGTCTATCGCCGGGAGGAACTCTTCCACGGCAAACGGGCCAGCCATGCGCCCGACCTCTTCATCATGCCTGCGGACTTGCGTTATCAGGCCTTCGGCGAATACCAGTTTCCCTCTCGCACCTGGTTGAGCCGCGCTCACGACCGCAGCGGAGCGCATCGCCTCAACGGCCTCTTGATGCTGGCCGGTGAGGGCGTGCGGCATGGGGTGCGCTTGGAAGGGACGAGCATCATGGACCTTGCGCCGACCATCCTGGCCGCGCTGGACGTCCCCGTCCCCTCGGAAATGGACGGCCGCGTTCTTTCAGAAGCCTTCACCGAGGGAGCCCTTGCGCCGATGACGGCTTCTGGGGCAGAACCTTCCCCTGCCCACGCCGAGGTGACACTGACGGCAGATGAGGAAGAGGCGGTACGTGAGCATCTCAAGGGTTTGGGGTATCTGGGATGAACGGGGCAAAGGGCGACCTTCTCGCCAGTGTCATCATCATCAACCATAACATGGCTTCCCTCGTCCCCGACTGCCTGGCCTCCCTTTGCGACCAGGAGATGCCCGACGGGAGCTACGAGGTTATCTTCGCCGACAACGCATCTACCGATGGTTCGGTAGCGCGGGCTTCGGAATTCGCGCCGCTGGTACGCATCGTGCGCCTGGAGCGGAATTATGGCTTCGGCGAAGGGAACAACCGCGCGCTGGCCCATGCCCGCGGCCGCTACGTCGTCTTCCTGAACGCGGACACGGTGGCGCACCGGTGCTGGCTCTCGGAGTTGGTTGCCGCCATGCAAGCCGACCCGCATCTGGGCGGATGCGGCAGCAACATGATCATGCCCTGGGTGCCGGAGTTTGCCCGCTGCGATCGGGAGAACATGCCGAAGCATCTTTACTACTACGACCTCTCCCGCTTCGGTTTTACCTGCTACCGAGCAGAGCCTTTTAGCCCGGCGCCACGGCGCACCCTCTTTCTCTCCGGCGCATCGCTCATGCTAGATGCCGACCTGTTGCCTCGCCTCGGCCCTCCTTTTGATGCGACATATTTCCCTTACGGCGAGGACATTGACTTGTCATTGCGCATCAACGGCTTGGGCTATGACACGGCCATCATCCCAACGTCCGTCCTGTATCATCGCGACTCCTTTGCGACCAAGTTGCGCCCCGATCTGAAATCGGCGCGGCGGGCCGCGCGGCTCGTCGCCGGACCGGTGCTGGCCTACTACAAAAACATGACCGCGCGCGAGTTCCTGCTCTTTATCCCCTGGCTCCTGGCCGGCGCGCCCCTCAAATTGATGGAATTGGGCTGGCGGCGAGAGCGGCAGATGCGCTACCTGCTGCCGTCCATCGGCGTCGCGCTCTTGGGCGAGGCATGGGCCCTGATCAACATGCCGCGCCTGCGCGCGCGGCGCCGCGAAACACTGGCCCTTCGCCAGCGTGACGCTACCTGGTTCTGGCGGCACATCACCCGCGACCTCCGCCCGCCGCTGGCGGGATACGCCCAACCTTCACCCTCTTTCGCCAACATAAACGGTTAAGCACACGAGCATAGCCCTGCCTTGTAAACCGAGCGGTTATATTTCGCGCGGCTGGCGGGTTGGGTAAAAACGGCTAGCACTCGCGTGAGGATGGCGTATGCCATAAGCGTTTAAGATCAGGGGAATATCCGGCGCAGGTTGCTTTCCAGGAGAGGGCCATTCATGGCCCCAACGACGACCGCGCGCACGATGCCCTTTCGGTCCACGAAAAAACTGGTGGGGAGCGCACGCACGCCGTAGAGGTCGCTGGCCTCGCCTCTATTATCCAGCACGATGGGGAAGGTGAGGCCAAGCCTTTGGGCAAAAGCCGTCGCGGTTGCCCCCGCTTCGCCTTGGTTCACCGCCAGAACGGTGAATCCCTGATCCTTATATCGCTCGTGGGCTGCCTGAAGCGCCGGCATTTCCGAGCGACAAGGGCCACACCACGAGGCCCAGAAGTTGATGAGCACCGCCTGCCCGCGCAAATCACGCAGGCGCAACAGTTCGCCGGTGGGCGTGGCAAGGGCGAAATCGGGCGCGGGATGGCCTACGGTGGGGGCAGGCGGCAGACCTTGGCCGCCTGCCGCGCCCTCCGGCACACGCGAGACCCATATCCAGGCCAGGCCCACCACCAGCGCGACGATGAACGCGGTGCGCCAGCGCATCGCATCAGGCTTCGGTGCGAAAGTCGGTGCCATCTCTCGCTATTTTACCACAGAGACACGGAGCCGGCGTTCTCCGTGCCCCGACGGTTTGATTCTTAACTCCGCGCGGGCTGAGCGCCGGAGGCAGCGGGCACTGCCGTAGGCGACGTCGCGCGCAGAAAGCCGAGGAACATGAGCACCGCGCCCAATAGCTCGCTGAGGTAGAGCCAGTCCACGCCGCCGAGCGCCAGGAAGGTCCCTCCAGCAGCAGGCATCAGCGCGCCTGCGGCAATAAGAATGTTCCCCAATACCCGATTCGCCAGCACCCGCTTGCGCCAGAAAAGGTAAGCCGAATAGAGCGCGCCGCCAACCAGCCCTATCGTGCCGTAGATGTTCATGAAGATGGTCGTCAGCCGCAGCGCGCCGCTGGTATCCATGATGTCTCGGTATTGCTCGCTGAGGGGCTTGCTGATGTCAAACAGCGATGGGTTAAGAGGAGCCGTAAAGGTGCGATAAATGCCGAAGAGGGAGAATATGATCAGAAGCGCGAAGAGCGCATTGGGGATCATGCGCCGCCGCACCAGGAGATAGATCGTGCCCTGGCCGAGCCAGGCCGCCGTGAGGAGCGCGCCGCCGATGTACCAGAGATGGAAGAAAACGGGGCTCCAGGCCAGAGATGAATAGAACTCCGACAACGTGCCCAAGCCGTAGAACACCAAGCCGATGCCCCAAAGAAGGTTGTGAGGGCCGCCGCGACGCAGATAGCGGGTCAGGACGAAATAGGCGAAGGTAAAAGTGACGATGGTGGAGGTAAGGGGAAGCAACGTCTCCAGTTTCATACAGACTCTCCTTAAATGAGTGATTAGTGTAGGGTGAGAACGCCGGTAACCAACCCGACGATGATACCCAAAATGACGGCCACGAAGGCCATGCCGAGAAGCACCAAAAGGGCAGGGACAACCTTCTCGTATAGAATAGAATCGGACGGCATACGGACGTTAGGGCGACGCGGTTTCGTCGTCGCGTCCGATATGTGTTCTTCCCTGACCGCCGGTCTTTCGCTGCTCACCGTGGCGACTCCTCTTCGGTTTCGCCGACAGGTAGAAGTGGAGCGGAGGCTGCCTCATGCCCCGTCCTTTGCACGGTGCTCTCGTACGCGCTTAACGCGGCCAGGAGCACTTCATCCAGGATGTAATAAAGGTCGCGCTGTAACCGGAATCCTTCCAGATCGGCCACAGAACCTAGCCGGTCCTGTTGCTGGATAGCCCGGTGGAGCGAGTCACGGAAGAAGAGGATGATGCGCGCGGTATGGGCAAGAGGAAGCCCGGCCATAGCCGCGTCCCTGCCATAGGCTGCTCCTATGGTGCGCGCGTCTTGCAGGATGGCCGCGCGCCCGCGCCTTCGCGCCATGAACTGGATGGTAAGCCCCAGGAGCCTGCGGCCCGATTCCCGTTTTTCATCTCGCGCTGCCTCATCATGGCTCTCCTGCCAGATGGAAAGAACATCGGGATTCCGGGCCAGTGCGCGCCGCGTGTGGCTCAGCAGGTGCTGAGCCAGGCCGTTGGGCGCGAGTCTCCCTCTGCTCTGGCGCGTGGCGACGAAGTTCTGCAGGTCCTGCTGACTGAAGCGACGATGGCCGCCCGGCGTGCGGAACGCGCGCACCTGCCCCTGATCGGCCCAGGCGCGCAGGGTTGTAGGATGCACGCCAAGGAAACGGCTCGCATCGCCCAAACTCAGCCAATTGCGCTCTTCTGCACCCGCCGGCGGAGCCGGCAACCCCTCCGCATTCGGGTTCATAACCTGTGGGAAAGTGATTAAATCTATGGAAAGTTTATAAATTATAGCACCAATTCCCACGTCTGTCAAAATCACCGGTGTCACGGGTGCGTCTAAGATCTGTTGTTGAGTTTAGGGCTGATTGGGGGTAAACTGAAGGTCTCCATACGAGG